>Ga0206679_10004790_pt1 | contig 10084 bp, 8 predicted proteins | sample M110012015metaG_FD_155464 | JGI IMG/M metagenome (GOLD analysis project Ga0206679, IMG submission 155464) | Ammonia-oxidizing marine archaeal communities from Monterey Bay, California, United States - M1 100m 12015 | ecosystem: Environmental > Aquatic > Marine > Intertidal zone | place: USA... | reverse complement strand
GCCCCAATGGGCATCAATTAGAATTCCTCTTCCGTAAGGGCCTTGGCCGCCATGATTCTGGGCATAGATAACCAACCAAGCCGCAAAAGCACTGTTGATCATGATCCACAGGTGCACTCGATGGTAGGTGTGAACAAGATCGTTGAGTATGCCCGGCCGAATGAATGGCTGCCCCTTTAAGGGAAACAGACGTTCTATGATCGGAATTATCCAGATCCATCCATATAATGAGAGCATTTGGAGCAATTGTGTGGTCGTAGCTGACAAAGCAGAGGCCTATGCGGTTTCCGAAAGTTGGGTGCTGATTCTAGCGGCGAAATCCAGTAATTACGCAGCTTGTAGCGGAATACTTTAGCAAAGATAAGTGGAAGTTAGTATGCTTCTTTTAAGACGCAGTATAGCTCGGAGAGGCAGCTCAGCCTTTAATTTATTGGCCAGGATAGAACTTGTGTTGACTATCGCCAACTGTTGAACACAAATGTGTTTTTATGTAGTATGCGCGACCTGTGCCGTTGCAGCTCAGTCGTAATAGCGAGTAGCAGCCGACATCGTCAGCGGATCGGAAACGGTTAGGAGATTGCCGCCTAAAAATCTCAATGTGCCGCTATAGCTCAGCCGTGGTAGAGCAGCTGACTTGTAATCAGCAGGTCCCGAGTTCGACTCTTGGTGGCGGCACCATTTATCTCTCTCAGTACTATTTCATCTCAGGGGCGCTCATAATTAGACTCCTACAACCGCTTCATCTTGTAGTCATTTCCGCTTTCAACTATTCTTCAAAACTTTCCTGAAACAAACAGAAAAGAGTCCTTTCTTTAATGCTCAATGAATCTGAAGTCCGCGAATTGGTCGCTGAACATGGCGTTGCTGTCAATGAAGGTCGTCCTATCCTTCAGTTGATAGAGGACGGTGATATTCCCAGGTTAGCTGGCTCTACCATACTGGAAGGAAAGGTATCCGATTCAGTGTTTGGTGAGAATCTAGTGACTAGAAGCGGGGAGCCGCTAAGGTTGATGTTTCGCAATAATCGAATATCCACCCATGATGTTAATCGTGGTGCAATACCTTTTAAGGACCAAGTGTTAGCATTCAATCACGATCATATGCTTGGACTAGTAAAAGATGTTTTAGGGAGTTCGCAATTTTCTGTGTTGGGTCTTGTACCTAGTTCTACTGTTATCCCAGCGGAAAATTTGAATCTGATTAAACTGGAAAATGTTTTGCGTCTATATATGGCGGAAAGTTCTACGTCGACCTCCATGTATCAGCACTGGCTGAAGGCAAAAGAGCATGGTCAAACGAAATTCAATTATGCTGGCTACGACTTGGATGTCGATGAACTGCAAGTTAACGGTGAGCTGCCTTATTTAATGGACACACCCAGCACTAAAAATGCTGTGGATAGAACGATTGATGCGCAGTATCTAATTGATGCAGGTATCTGTACGGCAGGGCAATATGCGCAGATCCGCAATTCATCCCTAATGGCTTTCGGTATGATCAGCCAATATTTGGCAAAGCGGGGTATGGTATTGGTAGATACCAAAACCGAGCATGGCATTAACAATGCGGGCAATATAGTTGCAGCTGATGAACTCTACACCATGGATTCTTCTCGATTCTGGAGATTGGGTGATAATGGAGAGCTGATTACCCGAAAGGGAAAACCAGTTTCATTTTCGAAAGAATTTGCTCGGGGAATGGTGAAAGAAAAAAACCATCAGTTTACTCAGGATCAGGCAAACCAAATCGCTGTTCGCTACATTGACGGGCTCCAACATCTGACTGGAGTGTCATTTGAGCCAGACTTGCGGCCAAGGGACGAAAGAATAGTAAACTCAACCAATCTTATTTTGGATTCACTACTCTAGTGACGCTTTCATGCAATCATCAGCAATTCATTTTTTGGCAAAAATCATAATAGGTATTTTTGCTTTAGTTCTGTTATCCGGATGTTCGCCCATGGAAGACATCCGAGAGAATGATCCCTCAAATGTCACCCAAGCGATACTAACATCATTGCTTACCGAGGCTGACTATCAACGTGCTGAATCATTTCTGCAGCAAAATACTTCAACTTTAATGCAGAACAGTATCCTCGCCCAGTATTGGCAAGACAACGGGCAGTTGGTCTATCGCCGGTCAGCACTCGATGGGTCGGATTACATTCTGTATGACCCCGTGACTGAATCTAAGTCGGTACTTATAGACAATAACCGATTGGCCGTGTCGTTGGGCCAGATACTTGGTGCAGATATTGAACCCTTAGAGTTAGTTCTAACTCGAATACAACTTTATGATGAATTGGGATCAATTTTCTTTCGGTATCAGGGAGATAATTATTTTCTTGATCGTAGTAATTACGAAATAAAACTGATGGAAGATACTCCTTCTTCTGAATTTCTTTCTCCTGACCGAAGCAAAACTGTGTTTATCGAAGACCACAATCTGTGGATGCGAAATACTGCGAGCAACGAGCTTACTCAGCTTACTGTTGATGGAATTGAAGACTATGGCTACGGCACTAATAATGCTGGCTGGATTAGAGGTAGTACTCCTGTCATAAGGTGGTCTCCTGACTCCAGCAAAATTGCCAGCTTCCGCCATGATGGTCGTAATGTGGGGGAAATGTATCTCTTTAGTACTAAGGTAGGTCATCCAGAATTAGAAGCTTGGAAATACCCTCTTCCTGGCGACGAACATATTTTCATGATTGAGCGTATCGTCATTCATTTAGAGGACGAAACAAGCGATGAGAGTGTATCGAGAATCGTGCGCTTGAATATGCCACCGGATGCACATCGATCAACAACCAGTGATCACATAGCTGGCAATGATGGTAGTTTTCTCGATGTTCAATGGAGTGAAGACAGCAAAAAATTAGCCTTTGTTTCCTCTTCTCGCGATCACAAAGTTGCACAGCTACGTATTGCAGATATTGAGACTGGAGCCGTTCGCGATGTTTATCGAGAGGAAGCTGCGACTCAATACGAGTCAGGTATTAGAGCAGAGAACTGGCGTGTCTTTCATGAGCGTGGAGAATTTATCTGGTACTCGGAAAAAGACAATTGGGGGCATCTTTATTTACATGATCTTGAGACTGGAGAATTAAAGCGACAATTAACTTCTGGATCATGGTTAGTTCTAAGCCTTTCAGATGTAGATTTGGAAAAAGAACAACTGTTCTTTTTTGCTGCAGCCAAAGAAGGCGGCGATCCTTATTTCCAATATCTCTATCGTATTGCCCTGGATGGATCTGGTTTGAAATTATTAACTCCTGAAATCGCCAACCACTCTATCAGTTGGTCCCAGTCCAGCGAGTTCTTCACTGATACCTACTCAACACCTATACAAGCCCCTATCTCGGTTTTAAAAGATCGGTCAGGCGCGCAACTTGCAATAATTGAGGAAACAGATATCTCTCAGTTGCAAGAATCTGGTTGGGTAGCGCCAATTCCTTTTGTGGTGAAAGCCAGAGATCAATTAACTGATCTTTATGGTTTGATGTATAGACCGATGAATTTTGATGAAGAAAAATCTTATCCTGTGCTTAACTATCTTTATCCGGGTCCCTCGGGCAGCAGCGTTGGTAGTCGGTCGTTTCAATCTTCCCGCAGGGATAATCAGGCGGTAGCCGAGCTGGGATTTATTGTTGTTGAAGTAGATGCGATGGGGACGCCTGGACGTTCGAAATCGTTCCACGATAGCTATTATGGCAACATGGCAGATAACGGTTTGCCAGATCAGGTAGGAACTATTCAACAGTTAGCCTCGAGTCGACCGTGGATGGATCTGGATCGAGTCGGAATATGGGGGCACTCAGGAGGTGGCTTCGCTTCAACTGCGGGTATCTTACGCTATCCGGATTTCTATAAAGTTGCTGTTTCCAGTGCTGGAAATCATGACAATCGGAATTATGAAGATGATTGGGGTGAGCGCTGGCAGGGCCTACTAGAGACATATCCAGAGTTGACTCCCTTGGATACAGAAGTTGAAGGCGGCGCAGTGTCTCCGACAAATTACGATAGTCAGGCTAATCAATTATTAGTTAAAAATTTGCAGGGCAAGCTGCTCCTTGCTCATGGCTTAATGGATACCAATGTACATCCATCTAACACTTTGCTTGTGGTAGAGGCATTAATAGAAGCAGAAAAGGAATTCGACTTGCTAATACTGCCTAATCTAAGTCATGATTTTTCTTTATCGAGATATTTCATGTTAAAACGCTGGAATTATTTCGTTGAACACTTGTTACACATTAACCCAGTTGCAGATTTTCGTTTCGCTGAGAATATCCCCTAATTATTTACCAGCTTCGTCCATAGTTTTAGACTTGTCATCTCACTCTATGGCTTTGTAAGCAGGAATATAGGCTGAGTTATTAGTACTGAATAATCAATATAGAATGAATTCGTAGAATCAAACTCTGAACTATCTATGGAGACGCGCGATACAAACGTAAAGAGAAAAATTATGAGTAGAACAACCGCATCATTCTCATTTTCAGAGGAATAGAGTGAAACTATGATTCAAATCGAAAGCGTGTTAGCTGCCTTTGCAAATTTTATGTGGGGGCCCCCTCTAGTTGTCTTGTTGGTAGGAGGCGGCATGTTCTTCATGGTGCATTCTCGGTTAATGCATTTTCGTTATATCGGGCATAGCTTCGATTTATTGCGCGGAAAGTATGCTCAACAATCCAACGATGCTGAAGGTGATATTTCTCACTATGCGGCGCTAGCGACCGCACTGGCCGGGACAATTGGTCTTGGGAATATTACGGGCGTAGCAGTGGCGATAACGGTCGGAGGGCCAGGAGCGGTTTTCTGGATGTGGGTTACTGCCCTTGTGGGTATCTCTACGAAATTTTACACAGCATCTCTTGCAATTATGTATCGTGGTGAGGACGATGGCGGAGTATTGCAGGGAGGCCCGATGTATGTCATTCGCGAAGGCCTCGGCAGAAAATGGCTTCCGCTCGCGTGGATGTTTGCTATAGCGGGAATGATTGGGACTTTGCCGGTCTTTCAGATTAATCAGCTCGTTCAGCTTCTACGTGATCTTGTGGCAATACCATTTGGATTGGCAACGGTAGAGGCGCATTTCAATTTTGATTTTGTCACTGGCCTCATATTGTCAGTTGTTCTATTTTCTGTCGCTGTAGGAAAAATCAAACGTGTATCTGCAGTAGCGAGTAAGCTGGTACCAGCTATGGTGTTGTTTTACTTTGCTATTACAGGCACTTTGTTAGTGATGAATATTAGTGAAATTCCCGCGATGTTTATACTCATATTTGCTGATGCATTTACTGGAAACGCAGTCTCTGGTGGTGTTTTGGGTGCTGTGATTCTAATCGGTGTGCAGCGAGGTGTGTTTTCAAACGAAGCAGGTATAGGTACTGAATCTCTTGCCCACGGGGCAGCGAAGACCAATGAGCCAGCCCGTGAGGGATTAGTGGCAATGGTTGGACCGATAATTGATACCTTGATTGTTTGTACCTGTACTGCGTTAGCTTTGCTGGTTACTGGTGTTTGGCAGGGCGATGCGGTAGGGGTGACATTGACTTCTCAGGCATATGAGCAAGTGTTTCCTGGCTTTGGAGCCTATTTAGTTTTAGTAATGGTTTTTGTACTTAGCACTACTACAGTTCTTACCTATTGGTATTATGGAAGCAAATGCATGGGTTTTCTCTTTGGTTCCGCAAAACAGAAATATTATATGTGGGGATACATGGCGCTTATAACTGTCGGGGCAGTAGCATCTATGGATGCAATCATCAGCCTTTTCGACGGGGTCTATGCAACCATGGCTATACCAACGATGATCTCTACTTTACTTTTAGCGCCTAAAGTTCGAGAAGTTGCCCGTGATTATTTTGCGCGACTTAATGCTGGAGAATTCGAGGAAAGAGATGTTGATGAATTAGTAGAAGGCGCAACACATTAAAGTAGTTATCGAACAATCTGTTTGTCGAGCATTGATTCCTAGAGTCCCTTTCTCCCTGAGCCATTCCAAGAAATATTAAGGAATTACATCTACTATGAAACACACCCCAAATTATTTTATGTTCCATTCCGTTTTCGCTAGTTTTTTTTTGTTACCCCTCCTTATCAATTCTCAAGTGGTTGCTCAGAGTGCTGAGGATCTAACCGCTGTGAACAATATTCTGGATGCCTATCATGTCGCTGCTGCGGAAGCTAATTGGGAGAGCTATTTTCAGTTAATGAGTGACGATGGTGTTTTCCTTGGAAGTGATGCTGGAGAGAGGTGGACGAAGGCAGAATTTCGGGCGTATGCTAGCCGGAGTAACGGCTGGAACTATCTGCCAGAAATCAGAAATGTAAATTTCACTCCAGATGGCGGCAGCGCCTGGTTTGATGAAATATTACAAAGCGCTAGCTATGGTACAAGTCGGGGAACAGGGATTCTTATCAAAACCGAGCAGGGCTGGAAGATCTCTCAATACGCTCTTACATTCCCTATTCCCAACGCCCTGGCACCAAGCATCACTGCTGGAATAAAAGAATATGAGTCCGGGCAATAGTGTGATCACGCTTGTCGTAGAGAAAGGTTAAAGAGTAAAGTTGTGAAAATAGATAAAGCAAATAAATAGAACGGAGATACTAGTGAATTGTTTGCTCAGGTTTGGCTGTTTCATCACTTGTCTGTGTTGAAATATGGCCATCTTCTTGCGACATGTAGCTGCGAGTTGTAATAGGGCTTTCTAAGAAATTTCCCAATTTGCCGATGAAATCTTCCATGTGGTCTGTCTGATAGTGCTCTTGCAAACAATCAGCATCTTTCCATTCTTGTAGCAAGATCACTTGATTGGTTTCAGTGACACCTTCAAAGTACTCATAACTTAGGCAGCCATGTTCCTTCCGACAAAGGTGGACCATATTCTTCATCAACTGTAATGCTTCTTCCCGGCTATCCGGTAGAAGCTGAAATGTACTTTGAACCATTATCATTAGATTAATTTTCTCGGGCCTAGTTACGTATTATACGCAAGCCAGGATTAAATTCAGCTGCACAGAATCAACTCAAGCGTCAAGAGGCCGCAAAACCACTAGAGGGCTTGTATTACCTAGCTTAAAGTCATTGTGCGCGGTTCGTATATTGTAGATGACCCAACAATTTCAGCTTGAGAGATTCCCAGTTCAAAGAAGTATTGCTGCATTGAGTGGGAATACAGGCTAAGAATTAAGGAACGTAACAAGCTCAAGATATATGGGAAAGACTGATTCACCATTCCCTTCAAAGATTTTAGTGTCAGAATATTCTCAATTAGATCATTGTCCAACCCCGCCAAGCCCGCCAGGGGAATCGAGAACATCACGCAAGCCGGCTTGTATCTCAATTCTCTGCTGTTCTCTCTGGCGCTCTGTTAGACACACAAATTGGCGAATATTTGAGCCAATGACCGATTCTCTGGTGCACACTAGCTTGTCATCTGCGGCACTTACAGTCGCATTATAGGCGTCTACATCCCGTTGGGTGCGGATACGATCAATTCCATCGCTTGCATCGTATGACGCTTCGCAAGCCGTTAAAAGACTTAGCAATCCTATCACTAGACCAATATCTTTCATGAGTACTGCCTCTTAAAATAACAATTGAGCCGAGGGTAATGTAGTTGAAATTATTCTCCAAATTTATTTCCATGACAAGGAAATCTATTTTGAGATAATTCTGCTTACCGTAAAAAGTCGTCAATCTACCACCAAGCTTCGCTAATTCCAACGCTAATCGATAAGTTATATGATTTTCTCGATAGGCCGCCAGTTTATTCTGTCCACCAAGGGCAATACAGGGCATGTCGCAGAAAATTCACAGGAAGTTTTGCCCATAATTGCGAGGCTCAACAAACTAGTTATGTGCTTGCTGCTCGCGCAGTTGGAACATAAGGCTATTGTGGGCGCAGAAGATACCAGGGCGACAGAGATTGTTAGAGGTTGATTTTCTATAACTAGTGATTAAATAGCGTTGGCATTCTTTAGTTCTTGGATATCCGCATCTGAATAACCCCAGTCCGACAATATTTCTTCTGAATGTTCTCCGGCCAATGACGCCGCTGACTGAATCTCGCTGTGAGTTCGACTAAATCGCGGAGCAGGGGAGGGCTGTAAAACCCCCTCGAACTCTACATAAGTATTTCGAGCCTTAATATGAGGGTGGTTAGGTGCTTCGCCAAGGTCTAATACCGGAGCAAAACAAATATCCGTCCCTTCCATAACTACACACCACTGCTCACGAGTTTTCTGTATGAACAATTCTGCGAGTTTTTCTTTCAATGTCGGCCAAGCTTGCTGATCTTGCTGTGCTTGAAACAGCGGATCGGTGATTTCTGCTTTCTCCAAGAGAAGCGCATAGAATTGTGGCTCAATTGATCCGATAGAAATATATTTGCCGTCACTGCACTCATAACTTCCGTAGTAGTGTGCGCCACCATCAAGTTTGTTGCTACTTCTATCTGTTGTCCACATATCCATGGCCATCAGTCCAAAAAATCCGCTGAGAAGACTGGCAGTGCCATCTGTCATGGCAGCATCTATCACTTGCCCTTTTCCTGAGCTACTACGTTCTACAAGCGCCGCTAGAACCCCGGCTAATAGATACATTGCCCCGCCACCAAAATCACCCACTAGATTCAATGGTGGCGCCGGAGGCCGGTCTGAGTAGCCCATGGCTCCGAGAGCACCGGCTATGGAAATATAATTAATGTCATGACCGGCAGCCTTGGCCAGTGGACCATCTTGCCCCCAGCCAGTCATCCGGCCGAAAACCAAGCGAGGATTTCGTGCCAAACATAGATCTGGTCCCAGTCCTAAGCGTTCCATTACTCCAGGGCGAAACCCTTCTATAACGACATCAGCTTTTTCGACGAGATTCAACACAGTTTCAACCGCTGCTGAGTTCTTTAAATCCAAGGCCAAAGACCGCCTGCCTCGACCCAATACATTGGCCCGATGACCAGTACCTTTTTGGTTGAGTCGATCTACTCTGATTACTTCTGCTCCCATATCTGAAAGCATCATTGCGCAAAAAGGTCCAGGTCCTATACCTGCCATTTCAATTACTCGAATTCCTTTAAGTGGTCCCATCCTTATTCCTTTGTTTAAAGCTGAAGTTTGAAATCGATAATTTACCAAATTACGCCGAATGATAGGGGATCGATGATCAACAATAAACAGTTAACTTGAGGATTTGTGATCCATGTAACCATTATTAATGCTGCTTATATCAGTTTCACTTTTGACAGGGATAGATTATCCTGTCGCGTCCCAAAATCACTTAGCAAATTGGATTGAAGTAACAATGGATCTCGCGAATAAAACAGCTTTTATAACTGGTGGAGCTTCCGGTTTGGGACTGGCAACGGCACGGAATTTTGTCGCTGCAGGCGCCAATGTCATGCTCTTTGATTTAAATACAGAATCACTGGAACAGGCGGCAAAAGAGTTTGGCTCGCAGTCGATTTGGCAGGCCGGCAATGTTGCTGATGAGTCCGCGGTAGCCAGTGCAATAGCCACCACCAAAGAAAAATTTGGCACAGTTCATATCAATGTAAACTCTGCAGGTATTGGTGGTGCAGCACGAACTGTCGGCAAGAATGGACCAATGCCGCTGGAAAAGTTCGAACATATTGTCAGAGTCAATCTCATAGGGACTTTTAATGTTCTTAGACTCTGTGCAGAAGTGATGCAGTTGAATGAACCGGTAACAGAAGATGGTGAGCGCGGCGTAATAATCAACGTGGCATCAATAGCCGCATTCGATGGTCAAACTGGCCAGGCTGGATATTCCGCCTCAAAAGGCGGCATTGTTGCAATGACTTTACCTATTGCTAGAGATTTGGGAAAACGTGGCATTCGAGTTAACACTATCGCTCCAGGGGTGTTTGAGACACCATTGCTATCCCGTGCGCCTGATGAGGTTAAAGAGCCTTTAATCGCAATCACTCAATTCCCAAAACGCTTGGGACATCCAGATGAATTTGCGGTTGAAGCTGCACATATTGTGACCTGTGGTTATCTCAATGGCGAAACCATAAGGCTTGATGCTGGGATAAGAATGCCTGCGATTTAGA
>Ga0206679_10004787_pt1 | contig 10094 bp, 4 predicted proteins | sample M110012015metaG_FD_155464 | JGI IMG/M metagenome (GOLD analysis project Ga0206679, IMG submission 155464) | Ammonia-oxidizing marine archaeal communities from Monterey Bay, California, United States - M1 100m 12015 | ecosystem: Environmental > Aquatic > Marine > Intertidal zone | place: USA... | reverse complement strand
GCCTGTGAAACTATTCCGAGTTTTCAAGAAGCAAGAATACTTTCAGATATATTATTTCATGTAGATAAACCAGCCTGGATATCCTTCTCTTGTAAAAATGGGCAACATCTAAACGATGGATCAAAAATCAACGAATGCGTTGCAATCTTTAGAAATCATCCAAAAGTTTTTGCCGTTGGGGTAAATTGCACGAACCCGAAATATATCTCTGATCTAATACCGAATATAAAAGCCAGCTGCGGGCACAATAAAATAATCGTCTATCCAAATTCGGGAGAAGTGTACAATGCAAAAAATAAAACTTGGGGAGGCTTGTCAGATCTAAAACATTTTGTTGAGATGTCAAAAGAATGGACGAAATTAGGAGCAGATATTATTGGCGGTTGCTGTAGGATCGGTCCTGAACACATTAGAAGAATTAGCAACATCTTGCTGAAACCGAATGAGAACAAAGCTTAAACAGCATTGAAGCGCCAATAACCACGCCTTTGTGGGCCATTGTAAAAAGAATAAAGACATGACAAAAAGAAGCATACTAACAATATTCCTGCTGACAATAACAACCGTTGTGCTAGGACAAAATCAATTCAAAGCAACAGTTCTGGATAGCTTGACAAGTGAGCCCCTAATAGGTGCTACAGTGGCTCTGAAAGGAACGACCAATGGCGCCATGACTGACCTGACTGGGAATGTGACAATCTTGAACATCCCAAACGACAAGCAAACAATTGTGGTATCATTTATAGGATACACAACCATAGAATTGACATTTCAATTCCCGCTCGATCAGAAAGAACCTGAAAATATTTTACTTGCTCCATCTGAGTTAAAATTGGATGAAGTAATAATCGAAGCCACACGAGCCAATAAATCAGTTGCCAACCTGCCGACACGAACAGAAGTTTTGACTGAAGAAATTGACGAAGCCGCCTCAATGGAACCAAGTAGAATTGCTCATTTGATAACTCATAGTACAGGAATTCAGGTTCAAACTACTTCTGCTTCTTCTAATGGAGCGGTTGTAAGAATACAGGGGTTAAACGGACGCTATACCCAAATACTGAAAGATGGTTTTCCACTTTACGGTGGCTTTTCGGGTAGTTTGGATGTGTTGCAAATTCCTCCGCTAGACTTGAGGCAGGTGGAATACGTAAAAGGTTCTGCTTCTACTTTATATGGCGGAGGTGCAATTGGAGGGCTTATCAATCTTCTAACAAAAAAAGCAACTCAGGACGAATCACTGTTACATATTAACTTTTCCCATATCGGGGCAAGGGACTTTAATGCTTTTGTCTCGCGAAGGTTTGGCAAGTTCGGATTTACCAATCTTGCTTCTCTTCATCTACATTCTGCTTACGATGTAGACAAAGACGGATATTCAGACGTTCCTGAGATATCAAAATTTAACTTTAACCCCAAGCTTTTCTACTATCCCGATAACAAAACAGAAATTTACTTTGGGGCAAACATCACCCAAGAAAACAGGTCTGGAGGAGATCTTAATTTGATCGCTAACGAAGCGCCCGATAGCACTCATTTTTATTTCGACAAGCAAAACAGCAGTCGCTTTTCCACCCAATTTTCCGCTAAAAGATCTTTTACAAAAGCTAGCACATTGACTTTGAAAAACAGTGTAAGCAGATTTGAGCGATTCATCCATATCAGGGAAAATGTAGATGGGGAAAGTACACAATTCGGGGGGCAACAGCTGAACTCTTTCAGCGAACTGAATTTCAACCTCAATAAGTCAAATCATAACCTGAACACCGGCCTGAATGTCTACACCGATAATTTTTCGGAACAGCAATTTGACAGCGCTCCACTAAGAAATCAGGAATCCCAGACATTCGGTATTTATATCAACCATCTGTGGGATATTAACAAAAAGTTGGCTTTGGAAAGCGGGGTGCGAACCGATTATGCACAAGCAAGGTCAAAATTAAGCGAGAATAACGGGGAGACTTTTGTGCTCCCAAGATTAAGTGCTCTTTATAAAATCAATTCAAATTTTAGTATTCGGCTGGGGGGAGGAATGGGGTACCGCATGCCTACCATTTTCAACGAAGAAGCCGAGCCATACGGATACAAAAACATAAAGCCAATTGACTTTTCCAGCCTCAAGGCTGAGCGTTCTTACGGAGGTAATTTTGACTTCAAGTATAGATCCTCTTTCGGTTTGGACAACGTATTATTAACCTTTAACCAGATGTTCTTCTATAATCTCATAGACAACGCCATCCTATTGAATGTAGATACGTCTGAAAATTTGTTCTTTGTAAATAACGGCGACCAAATAAATAGCAAGGGCTTTGAATCACAAATAAAATTGACCGTTTCGAAATTCACCTGGTTTTTTGGCTACACCTACACAGACGCTTTCTTAATAAATGGCACTCCTGAAACCCCTCTGACATTGACACCACAGCACAGTATTAAAGGAGACCTTCTTTTCGTAGAGGATAACAAATGGAGAATCGGTTGGGACTATGAATACAAATCAGGGCAAATACTATCAAACGAACTGGAATCACGTTCGCTATTCACAACTGGAATTGTTGTAGAAAGAACAATCAACAATTTTGTAATTTTCCTTAACGCCGAGAACTTTACGGATACAAGACAAACACGCTATGAAGCTTTGCAAGACGCGGAGAACCCTTACGACACCCCACAATTCACGGACGTATGGGCGTATGGGCGCCATTGGATGGTTTCTTTTTCAACACAGGACTTAAAATAAAGCTATAAATCAGGGCAATTAAGTTATCCGTCTTTTTTTTACTCGTTCTCGTTATTTCTTATGATAGGGGGTTACGAACAGAAGATGCGCAAAGGTTCTACCTTTTCTTGATTTTTGTTTTTATGAATTCCGTAAATTGATACCCAATATTAAACTTTTGATATAATCTATGAAAGCTAAGTATTCACCCCCACATGATGGGATTAAAGGGCTGAAAGAAAATTGGCGCAGTGACCTTCTGGCGGCTGTAAGCGTGTCGTTGGTAGCCTTACCACTGGCTTTAGGGATAGCCGTTGCATCGGGTGTGTCACCTATGGCAGGGATTCTATCCGCAATTATTGGTGGAGTTGTGACAACATTCATTCGAGGAGGACATTTGGCAATTAACGGTCCCGCAGCTGGATTGATTGCAGTGATTCTAGGTGGTCTTGTAATGCTAGATGGTAATATCAATTACGTTTTAGCAGCAATCGTTGTATCAGGGGGGCTTCAAATTGTATTGGGAGTTTTTAAAATGGGGCGTTATGCCAAATTATTACCCTCATCTGTGTTACATGGTATTTTGGCAGCAATTGGTGTAATTATCATTGCAAAACAAGCACCCTATGCCCTAGGAATAACTAGTAGTGCTGACACTATTATCGACAGCTTCATTGATATTTTTCACAAACTTCCAGAAACCAACCCCTTTGTTTTCTTTGTTGCTATTACGGGTGTTTTAATTCTTGTTTTCTATAAAAAAATTAACAATAAATTCATCCGTTCAATCCCGGCTCCCATGTGGGTTTTGCTGTCGGCCTTACCCATGGTCTTTGGATTTGACTTTTTCAGCGAACACAGTATTTCTTTATTTGGAAATTCATACGGTGTTGGCCCAGAGTTACTTATTGATATTCCTGATAATCCTATAGATTGTATTATGCACCCTGACTTTGGTATGATTGGGACTACGGCTTTTTGGATCACGGTATTATCTATTACCACGATTGCCTCGATAGAGACATTAGCCAGTGCTCGAGCAGTTGATAAGCTAGATCCTTATAAGCGCACCACCAATCTAAACAAAGACCTAGTCGGCGTTGGACTGAGCACCATGGTTTCGGGAGCATTAGGGGGGCTCCCCATCATTACCGTGATTGTTCGAAGTACTGTAAACGTTAACAGCAATGCAAAGACAAAGTGGTCAAATCTCTATCATGGAATCTTTCTAATCCTTTTTGTTATGATTTTGGCTCCCGTTTTAGGAAGTATTCCCTTATCGGCCCTTGCAGCAATTCTAATATATACAGGCTTTAAATTAGCATCCCCTTATGTATTCAAGCAAGCCTACGACCAAGGCGCAGAACAATTATTCTTTCTTTCCGCTACACTCATTATTACTTTATTTACAGATTTACTTTATGGAATCCTGGGTGGAATTCTAATCACACTAGTGTCGCACATGCTATTGGCTAGGGTTGGATTCCTATCTTTTTTCAAGATGGTGTATAGGTCCGGTTCGAAAGTATACCGTTTGGAAAATGGCACATACGATGTTAAGGTGAAAGGAGTTGCCAATTTCCTATATGCATTGAATCTAGACAAATTGCTGCAAAAGATTCCTTTGGGGTCTATAGTAAGTATTGATATGTCGCAAACGCGTTTGGTGGACCTATCAATAATGGAAAATATGATCGAATTTAAGCGTCTACAAGATAACAGCGGTGGGCGGGTCAAACTAATTGGGTTGGACAATCATGTTGCTTCTTCAAATCATAACCGAGCCCTAAAATTTGTTACTGGCCGAGTTAAAAAACGAATTACGCAACGGCAAATAAGGTTTCAAAAAATGGCCATTTCAAATGGGTGGACTTTCGAACGTACTGTAGATTGGAACACATCGTATCTGAGAAATTTTCACTTCTTCGATTCGCGCCCAATTGAAATGAAGAGCAATTCCCTTAAAGGGATTGATTTAGAAAATAATGCTCAATGGGAGATCGCCGACATTGTATTTGACGAAGGGGCCTTACAATCCCTAGAAATATATCAAACCACGGTGCAAGTAATTCGGTTGCCATCCCAAATACCACGATTTATTATTGATAAGGAAGGGCTCTACGATAAAATTTTTCATCGTGTGAAGGTTTTTTCCGGGTCAATCATCGATGTTGATTTCATGAAACATAGTGGTTTATCAGGTGATTTTCAATTGAGTGGAGAAGACGAAGACGCAATACGAACCTTCTTTACTGATGATCTCATACGTTTTCTTGAACAAAACGAGATACACCATATAGAAAGTAATGGAGAAGCTCTTATGATTTTTAATTACCTACATATTGCGCGCACTGATGAGGTACCCAAAATGCTTACTTTTTCATCCAATTTATTGAAAAACATGGGTTTGAAGGGCTCCTCCTGAATTACATAATTGACTGTTGGAAAATCACCTGAAGAATAGAATACCAAGCACAATCAGATAATAGAATTATTAACTGAATAAAAAACGATTTAATATCAATGTGTAAAGTGGCAATGCTTACTGTTCTCGGCGCAGCATTTACACGTAAAATTGGTTGCAACCCAAAACAAATAAATTACGGTGATGAATAACCCTTTAATAGGAAAAGAATTTGAAAAACTGGTCAAAAACAAGTTTAACCTTTACAATAGCTTATTATTAAACCTGCCTTATCCAAATATTAATAATGTGGGAATCGTTATTCCTTTACTTCACAATGAAGGCAAACAAGGACTCGATTCGAGGAAAGACCCCCTTGAGATTCTTGATTCATTCTTCAAGATTCACACAGACATAATATCAGAAAAACATAAAATTGACTTTATGTTTCAGGTTATTCAGTATGTTGAAAGACAGGTTGTACTGTTTGACAGCGTGGAGGATGCTGCTTTCACCCAGCTTCAATCGCTTGGTAATAAAAAGTCTATCAAAGATTATATCCGTCTCATGGATGGCAATAAAGGTGGTGATAACATCTTGGAAAAGCTATCCGCATTTTCGACACGCATGGTCTTTACTGCTCATCCTACACAGTTTTACCCTCCAGCTGTTTTGGATATCATTGCAAAATTGAATTCCCTAATTACGGTAAATGATATTAATGAAATAAATCTCACTCTGCAGCAACTTGGCTTAACATCATTGATTAACTCCAAAAAGCCAACTCCCTTCGATGAAGCAAAAAATATAATTTACTTCCTTCGGAATGTTTATTATGATGCTGTTATTGAGCTTTATTCAGATATTAAAAAGAATATCCAAAACAGCAATTTCGATAACCCGAATATCATACAATTTGGATTTTGGCCGGGTGGTGACCGCGATGGCAACCCCTTTGTTACTTCTGAAACTACAAATGATGTAGCTGATGAATTACGGATGAATTTGATGAAATGCTATTATAAGGATATAAAACACCTTGAAAAGCTACTGACTTTTAGAGAAATTCAAGGCATTCTAGCAGATTTGAGAGATCTCATTTATGTGACCATGTTTGATAAGTCAAAAAAAATCAATTTCCTGCAAATTATTAATCCACTTTATCTTATTAAAGATTTCCTAATAAATAATTACAACAGTTTGTATATAGAAGAGCTGGAAAATCTAATTGATAAAGTAAAAATATTCAAAACCCATTTTGCCACCCTGGACATAAGACAAAATCATAGTGTTCACAAAAAAGCAATCGAAGAAATCCTTAAACAGGAAAGTCTGATTGTCAATTCAATCGATGATTTGGCAAAAGATGAATTAATCTCTATTCTTCTTCATCAAGATATTAGAGTTCATGCTGATATGTTTGAAGACGAAGTTGTAAAGGACACAATCAAAACAATTGCTCAGCTAAAACTCATTCAGGAAAAAAATGGAGAAGAAGGTTGCAATAGGTATATAATCAGTAATTCTGAAGATATTTACTCGGTTCTATTTGTTTACAGCCTCTTAAAGTGGTGTTGTTGGGAAAGTGGCGAATTCCCTGTTGATATAATTCCTCTATTTGAGTCTATGGAAGGTATGGACAACTCGGAATCCATAATGAAAGAACTCTTTGAAATCCCTGAATACAGGAGTCACGTCAGTCAGCGCAGTAATACTCAGACCATTATGCTTGGATTTTCAGATGGCACAAAAGACGGAGGATATCTGCAGGCAAACTGGTCAATATTTAAAACAAAAGAGAGCTTATCAACTATTTGCTCTACAAACGATATCAAAGCAATCTTTTTTGATGGTAGGGGTGGCCCACCAGCTCGTGGTGGCGGTAAAACACATAGCTTCTATGCCGCCCAAAGCGAAAACATTGCCAATCATGCAATTCAATTAACCATTCAAGGTCAGACTATTACCAGTACATATGGAACTAAAGAGAAGTTTGGTTATAACTGTGAACAACTGATAACTGCCGGCCTATCCCATAATATTTTTGCAGAGAAAAATACTATTTCTTCAGAATTAAGACATCTTATTGATGAGTTAGCTCTATTAAGTTTTGAAAAATATGAGGCGCTGAAGAATCATGAATTATTTATCCCATACCTTGAAAACAAAAGCACCTTAAAATATTATAGTAAAGCAAATATTGGCAGCAGGCCATCCAAAAGAGGTGACAAGAAGAAGCTTGATTTAAAAGACCTGAGAGCAATTTCTTTTGTGGGCTCTTGGAGTCAACTTAAACAGAATGTCCCTGGCTATTTTGGTGTTGGAACAGCAATACAATCATTAGTCAACGATGGAAAGCTTGAAGAAATGAGGCAATTATTTGCAGAAGTCCCATTCTTTAAAGCGTTAATTCTCAACAGTATGATGTCCTTATCCAAGTGCTATTTTGAATTGACTGCTTATATAGCAAAAGATGAAGTATACAAAGATTTCTGGAACATTATTTTTGAAGAGTACAAACTCTCGAAAGAAATGACTCTTCTTATTTCTCAATATAGTTTCCTTATGGAAGAAGAAACCGTATCAAGATCTTCGATTGAGATCCGGGAGAAAATTGTTTTACCATTATTGCTAATCCAGCAATATGCTTTACAAAAAATTGAACAAAATTCAGAGTACAAGGATCATTTCGAAAAGATGGTAAAACGATCATTATACGGAAATATTAATGCCAGTAGAAATTCTGCATAAGTAGTAAATCTCTATAATTTATTTTTAGAAAACCACTTACAAAGCATCTGAAAAACAGATCCCTGAGCGAATAGATCAAAGTGTAATAGTACATGTTACAATAATTAGTAACTTTGAGCATCATTTATAAACAGAATATTATGTTCCTGATAAACAACCCAATGAAAGTAGTTCTCTCAATTATTTTACTATTTACTGTTTCAATGGGGTACTCTCAAACCTTACCCATAGATTTTGAAACCGCCGTAACCACCTCTGATTTCGTGGATTTTGATGGAGGAACTGCTGCTGTTATTTCTAATCCACAAACCGATGAAATAAATGCCAGTTCTATGGTAGCACAAATAGTCAGAAATGGTGGAGCAATTTGGGCTGGAAGTAAAATAGAACTGTCTTCAAATTTAGATTTTACTACTGCAAGTACCATTTCGATGAAAGTTTTTACAGCTGCTCCTATTGGGACTGTTGTTAAATTTAAGCTTGAAGGAACAGGAAACACCGAAAGAGATGTCCATACTACTGTTTCAAATGAATGGGAAATGTTAACCTGGGATTTTACTGGTGAACCTTCCAATTTTAATACGCTTGTTTTTATGTTTGATTTTGATAACATTGGAAATGGTTCTGAAACCTCAACTTTCCTTTTCGATGATATAAAGCAATCATCTGGAGGAGACCAAATTGATTTACCTGTAGATTTCGAAAGTTCAACTGTGAATTATACCATGTCTGACTTTGGTGGTAACGTTTCCACGTTAGTAACCGATCCATATGATCCTACTAACATGGTTATGCAAGCTGTAAAAACTGATCAAGCAGCAACATGGGCTGGGACCACTATTGGTACTCCTGCAGGCTTTGCTACAGATATCCCGTTGACTTTAACTGACTCCAAAATGACAGTTCGAGTTTGGGCCCCTGAAGCAGGTACGCCTATTCGCTTGAAAGTTGAAGATTCAAATGACCCAACACACACTTGCGAAACGGAAACAAATACTACCGTCTCAGGTGAGTGGGAAGTCTTAGAATTCGACTTCCTAAACCAAGCGCCTGGAACAGAATTACTAAGTATTGGTTTAGGTTGGGGTTGGACTTATAATATGGCATCTATATTTTTCAATTTTGGAACAGAGGGTTCTGTTGCAGGAGAAACAACATATTATTTTGATGATGTTAACTTTGGGGGGCCTCCTGTGCAGGGAATTGCCGATTTTGAAACTAGCGATTTAAATGTGTTTCCTAATCCAACAAATTATCAATGGACTATTCTGTCTAAAAGCACCAATATCACGTTAGTTGAGGTGTTTGACATACAGGGAAAGCTAATGCTTAGTTTTAATCCAAATAGCTCTATTGCAAAAATAGATGCATCAAACTTTGATGAAGGAATCTATTTTTCTAAAATTTCTACTAATTCAGAGACAAGCATATTAAAGCTATTGAAAAGGTAAAGGTGGATAGATGGGTAATAAGGGGAGTCATGGTTTTTATTAAACTAATGCATAACAATCTGTATATTGCATAGCATCCTGCTAGAGGCCGCTAAACCATACACGCAACGATGTAGGAAATAAAATAGAGATGAAACAATTACTGATTTTTATCTTATTGTTGACATCCCTCAAGGCGTCATCCCAATCATATACATCCTATTTTACAGGAAACTCTGTCGATATGGTAACCACTCCGCAAGGGGGTGCTTGCATGATGGGAGGTGCATCTGAACATGATGAAGCTATGAAATGGTTTCTTGAGCGAGCAAACGGTGGCGATATTCTTGTTCTCAGAACCAGCGGTTCCAATGGTTACAACGATTATATGTATTACGATTTAGGTATTACTGTGAATTCCGTAGAAACTATTGTGTTTAACAATTCAAGTGCTGCTAATGAAAGTTATATTCAGAATAAAATCATGAAAGCAGAGGCGGTATGGTTTGCTGGCGGTAATCAATGGAATTATGTCTCATATTGGCGGGATTCTCCAATAGACAGCTTAGTCAATGATGCTATGCAAAACAGAAATATTGTTGTTGGAGGCACAAGTGCAGGAATGGCTATTCTTGGTAAGTATTATTTTTCGGCCAACAATGGTACTGTAACTTCTTCCACAGCATTAAACAACCCATACGATAATCATGTAACAGTTGATTCAACAGACTTTCTTCATGTTGACTATATGGATGATGTCATTACAGATACTCACTATGATGATCCTGAC
>Ga0206679_10004786_pt1 | contig 10095 bp, 7 predicted proteins | sample M110012015metaG_FD_155464 | JGI IMG/M metagenome (GOLD analysis project Ga0206679, IMG submission 155464) | Ammonia-oxidizing marine archaeal communities from Monterey Bay, California, United States - M1 100m 12015 | ecosystem: Environmental > Aquatic > Marine > Intertidal zone | place: USA... | reverse complement strand
GGAGTCAAGCCGGTCGAAACACCCACCTTCGGCAAGCCCGGCTGGTTCGATCATGTCGGGGTCGAACACCGGGCCATCCGCGAAGCCGTCGCCCTGATCGACCAGACTCCCTTCAGCAAGCTCGAGGTCTCCGGGCCGGGCAGCTTCGAGTTCCTGCAGCGCCTGGCAGCGGCGAACATCGACAAGCCTCCCGGAAGGCTCACCTACACCCAGCTGTGCAACGAGCGCGGCGGAATCGAAGCTGACCTGACCATCGCGAGAATCGAGGATGAGCGCTTCTACATCGTCACCGGCACCGCCTTCGGAATCCACGACATCTCCTGGATCCGGGAAAACCTCGAGTGCGAAACCATCGAGATCAATGACATCACGGATACGAAAGCCGTTATCAACGTCTGCGGGCCGCGCGCCAGGGAACTTCTCGGAAAAGTCTGCGACGACCCCCTCGACAATGACTCCTTTCCCTTCTCCCACTGCAGGGAAATACGGATCGGCAATACGAGGGCTCTTGCCCTGCGGGTAACCTACGTTGGAGAGCTCGGCTGGGAGCTGCACATGCCGGTGGGTGGAGCCGCCGAGGTCTACGATCTGCTCACGCAGGCAGGAGAAGCCCTCGGCGTTCGCAACGCCGGCTACAGGGCGATCGAATCCTGTCGGCTCGAGAAAGGCTATCGCTACTGGAGCACCGACCTGACAGCTGACTACACCCCCTGGGAGGCGGGGCTCGGATTCTGTGTCGCCCTCGACAAGGGTGATTTCATTGGCCGCGAGGCCCTTGCAAAGGCGAAAGAACAGGGAGGCACGCGAAAGCTGTCCTGCTTCACCCTCGAAGAATACAGGCCGCTGAACGGCGGCGAGACCATCTCCCGCGGAGGCGAGGTGCTAGGCGTGTTGACCAGCGGCGGCTACGGCTACACAGTCGGCCAGTCGATCGCCTACGGCTACATCCCCTCCGAGCTGACGGCGGAATCCGACTTCGAGGTCGAGGTCATGGGGGAGCCTGTCCGGGCGATCCGCCACGACGGGGCTCTCTACGATAAGGAACGGGAGAGAATCCTGTCCTGAACGGGGCCCCTGCTCAGGTCAACGAGCCGGGAAGCCGCTCGGCGACCAGCTCGGCGATATCTTTAACCTCGACGGAACTGTCAACGGCGTCGCGGGCATCGGTCATCATCGTCATGCAGAAGGGGCAACCCACAGCCACGGTCTCAGGCTCGGTCTCCTCTAGCTGGCTCCAGCGCTCGGAGTTGATCCGCTCGCCCGTGTCTTCCTCCATCCACATGCGACCGCCCCCGGCGCCGCCGCAGAAGCCCGCCTTGCCGGATTGCTCCGGCTCCACCACATCGAGCCCAGTCGAACGCAACACCGAGCGCGGGGCCTCCACGACATCATTCTGGCGAGCCAGGTAGCAGGGGTCGTGCAGGGTTCCGCGAACCGGCGCCCCATCCTCGAGCACCAGGCGGCCGGAAGCGATCAGCTCCTCGATAAACTCCGAATGGTGGACAACGTCGTAATCGCCGCCAAGGTCAGGGTATTCGTTACGGATCGCGTTGAAACAATGGGGACAGGTCGTAAGAATGCGCTCAAAGCTTGCCGCCGACAGGCTCTCGATGTTGGCCCCGGCAAGCTCGTTGTAGGTAAATTCATCTCCCATCCTCCGCGCGGGATCTCCTGTACAGCACTCCCCCTTTCCGAGAATAGCGAAACGGACACCCGCCGCCTGGAGAATCCTCACCATGGCCTCGGTAACTTTCCGGCTCCGCCTGTCGTAGCTGCCGGCGCAGCCGATCCAGAAGAGAAGCTCCGGAGAATCAACCTCATCGATCGTCGGTACGCCCAGGCCATCAGCCCAGTCGCCCCGGTCCTCCTGCGGCATCCCCCACGGATTACCCGCCGCCGCGACCGATCTCAAGGCGGCCTGCGCGCTGCCGCGGATCTCGCCCTCAGCCACCAGGTGCCGACGAAGATCAACGATCGCTCCAAGCTGGTCTATATAAACCGGGCATTCCTCCACGCAGGCTCCACAGCTCGTGCAGGCCCAGAGCACGTCCGGGCTGATCTCATCGCCATGCAGGCTCGCCCCCCCTCCGGAGCTGCCCGCGATATCCAGCACGACCTTCATAGGAGAGAGAGGCTTGCCGGTGGCGGTTGCCGGACACACGGTCTGGCAACGAGCGCACTCGGTACAGGCATCGAAGCTCATGAGCTGTCGGCGGGTAAAATCCGCCGCTACGGCCGCGCCATATCGGCCGGTCTCCTCGACCTCCTCCATCGAGACCCCTAGATACCTTCCAGCCTTGCGATCTTCACGCAGGGCGATGTTCACCGGGGCGAAAAAGATATGCCTCAGCTTGCAATACGGTATCAGCGCGATAAAGGCCATCGACAACACCATATGCCCCAACCAGGAGCCCAGGTGGAGGGTTGTCAGGACGTTCCCATCCAGGCCCTGTAGCCCGGTCGCCAGCCACCAGCCAACAAAACTCCAGCGCTCGAATGGATGGCTCTCCAGCCCCCCGCCCGCCGCCGCGATCCGCAGGCCCTCGGTAGCGAAACCGCTCAGGCCGATCACCAGAAACAACCACAGCACCGCAAGGTCTACCGGGCGGCTCAGCGGACGGAGCCGGCCCCCGGACTTCCTGCGAGAGAGCGCCACCACGAGACCGAGGAGAAAAAAGATGCCAAAGACCTCGAGCGCGAAAGAGACAGCGAGGTAAAAGGTCCCGGTGAAGAAGAGGTGTTCACGACCCAGGAGCCAGCTCCCGTAGTCCTCCACGGCGACGATACAGGTGCCGAGAAAGAGCACGATGAAGCCCCAGAAAACAAGCGCATGACCCAATCCGGCAGCTCCGGAACGCCAGATCCGGACCTGCAGAACCGCGTCCCGCCAGAGACGGCGGCAGGCCTTCCCCAGAGAAACCGGCTCGCCGGCCTCACGCCCCTGGCGCCAGTACCTCACACGACGCGCAACCCCCATGAGACAGAGCGCGACGGCTGCAAGAAAGAGGAGATACATGAGCGCGCGCGCCCAGCCTGGAATGTTCCAGAGAATTTCACGGGTGACCGTCGCCGCGAAGATCGTGTTCAATTCATCCACCCCGGCTCTCGAGCGCCGCGGTCAGCTCCGGGACCGCATCAAAAAGATCAGCCACCAGGCCAAGGTCCGCGACCTCGAAGATAGGTGCCTCCGGATCCTTGTTGATCGCGACAATCGTCTTGGAGGTTCTCATTCCAGCCAGGTGCTGGATAGACCCCGAGAGCCCGATCGCCACATAGACCTCTGGAGCGACAATTTTCCCGGTCTGCCCGATCTGGAATTCGTTCGCCAGCCAGCCGGCATCAACGACCGCCCGGGTGGCGCCAAGGGCCGCTCCGAGAACGTCCGCCAGCCTCTCGCAGAGAGGAATGCCCTCATCTGGCCCCCGGGTCCCCCGGCCAACGGAAACGATGATGTCAGCCTCCTTGAGATCCGGACGGTCCGAGCTGGCCGCCTCAATCCCGACGAAGGTCTTGCCCGAACTCGCCAGGCCGGCCGGCATCTCGACAGGCTCTACCGTGGAGGTCTCACCTCCCGGGGTCTGCGGCTCAAATTCACTGGAGCGACAGGTCGCCAGCGCCTGCGGCGCCTCCAGCTCGACGGTCGCCAGCAAATTGCCGACGAAAACCGCGCGCGTCAGGATCACCTTCTGCGGATCGACGCTCTCCACCTTCAATACATCACTGGCCATAGGCACATCGAGAAGCGCCGCGAGGCGGGGAAAGTATTCCTTGGTGGCCGAGCTGGTCGCCGCCGCCACCAGGCGGTACGGATGGTCGGCGAGAAAGGCTGCCGCCGCGGCGGCGAAGGCCTCGGCCGTGTAGACCTCGAGCTCGGTGGAGCTCATGGTGAACACCGTACCCCCGCCGAGTCCGGCCGCCGCGGCGGACAGACCGGAGGCTGAAGGCCCGAGGAGCAGGATGTCGAAGGCTCCGCCGGAAGCAGCAGCAGCCTCCCGGCCAAAGCCCGCGGCCGCAAGGTTCGACTTGCTGAGCTCGTTGCCCATCGCCTGGATAATGATAAGCGTATCTGCCATGGTCTGCCTGCCCCCCGGCCGAAAGCGCGCCGGGAATAACAATCACCTCAAATGAGCTTCTTCTCCTCAAAGGCCTGGACCAGCTCCTCAACCGAGCCCACCTTGATCCCTGGAGGCTTGTCCTCCAGGGCCCGGAAACCCGTCACCCGGCTTCGGGTTGATCCCAGGGCGCCAAGCTCCTCGATCCCCAGGGTCGCAATGGGTTTTTTCTTGGCCTTCATAATGCCTGGAAGAGAGGCGTAGCGCGGCTCATTCAGGCGCAGGTCAGCCATGATCACCGCCGGAAGAGCCAGGGAAACCGTCTCCAGGCCGGCATCGACCTCGCAGACAACCGTCGCCTCGGAAGCGTCTTCGGAGAGCTCGATGTCGGAAGCCTGGCTGGCCTGGGGCCAACCCAGGAGGCCCGCCAGCATCGCCGGCACCTGTCCGCACTCATCGTCGACCGCCAGCTTCCCGGAGAGCACCAGGTCCGGCTCCTCGCGCTCGACGACGGCGGCAAGCGCCTTGGCTACCTGGAGGCTGTCGGGCTGGCCCTCATGATGAACCCTCACCGCACGATCGGCCCCCATCGCCATGGCGCTGACAAGTTGTTGCTCACACTCCTCCGCGCCAACGCTGACAACCACGACCTCCACCTCGCCGCGGGCCTCCTTGATTCGCAGAGCCTCCTCAACCGCAAGCTCATCAAAAGGATTGACCTCGAACTGGACATTGTCCAGGTCGAGAGCGGCCCCCTCACCCGAAATTCGGATGCGGGCATCCCTCTGCGGTGTTCGCTTCAGAGTTACCAGGAGTTTCACTTCGAGACCTCGGCTGAAACAAGCCTTCATCACATGCGGCTGCAGGCCGCCTCCGGAGACAAGTTACAACAAACAGGGGCTACTTCCCACAACCGCGAGGAGAAACTAGCGGCTGCGGGCGCCGGGCGCGCCCGGCGCCTGCCCGGATGTCGGCGGACGGCAGATCGCCGCTATGATCTTCCTGCCAAGTCTCAACACGAAAACCACAAAGTGGTTCGTGCCCTTTCCCCTGAGCCGCTTCCTGGCCTGCTCAGGGTCTACCGCCCCGCCGCGAGTCTTGACGTCGACGACACCAGCATCTCTCTCGGCCAGCCAGGCGGCTGTCCTGCGAGGGCGCCAAGGCATCGACTCAAGCACCTCGTAGCTGGTAAACCAGGGAGCGGGCGCCTCGACCTCGGAGGTGAGGAGGCCAAGCCCGGGAGCCATCTCTTCAAGGCCATGCTCCCGGCACAGACAGCCGGTGAGGCCGGAACGTTCCAGCGACAGCGCCGGCACGGCGATCCAACGATCCAGCCTGCCACCTGAATCTCCGGTCAGCGGCCCGGGGTGGCCGCTGACCTGCTCTCCCCCTGGAAGCAGGGTCGCCGTGTGCTGGCCATCATTCTCAACCAGCCCTCCGCCCCAGAGAACAGCCTGCACCAGGCGGCCGGACTCCTGGATAAACTCGACCTCCATCCGTTCAAGCGATGGGAGTTCCCCGACATCGATCCCCGGGCCGAGCTTTACCGCCGAATCAGGGTTTCTCTCCAGCAGGTCCCGGATAAAATCAGGCCCGGGCTTGTAGTCCCGGTAGGCCCAGGCTCGGCGACCTTGACCTCGACCCTTCAGATCGCTCTCTCTTCGTGAGGGATCGAGATGAATCGTCTCCCCCTCGAGCTCGAGGATCTCAACATCCTCACACCGGCAATCGGCGGCCTGCTCCGCTTCGCGCAGATTCTCTCCGCACATCCAGGCTCTGAGCGGGCTGACGTCATAGGCCCGGGTGGGAGCCACGGATGCCAGCGCCATCCCATCCCCGCCGATGCCGCAACAGAGATCATGGATCCTCGGTGGAGCCAGGCGCTTGAATCGCTCCGCCTTGTGGTTCGCCGTAAGCGCCCCGGTCGCCTGCTCAACCCCGGCAATGTCGGCAACGAGACTCTCCTGGAGAGGGAACTTAACGGCCGCGCGACGGCGCGCTTCGACCAGCTCCAGCGCGGCCGACACCAGCTCACCGCCCCAGGACTCGCGAAGGGTCTGCAGCCAGGAGATCCTGTGAAGGTCACCGGCCTCCAGCTCCGCGAGCAGCTCGCCCGAAGAAGGCTGGAGAAGCCTCCTCCACAGCTCTATGCGTGTTTCTGATTCATTCATGGCCTGGGGCTCCGGGAAGAGTTTGCGGTCGACGAGGAGCATATTTCAACAGCAAAAAAAAACGATCATCCGGAGTGTCCGCCGACTATGGTCTGCTATGATGATGGCGAGAAGCTGCCAGCCCTCCGCAGCATCCCGGCACCCGAAAGGTTCCGCCATGAAAAGAAACCATCTGCGAAAAATAAGCTGCGGCATCCTGGCAGGGACGCTACTCCTGGGCCTGGCACCGTCCCTTGAGGCGCAATCACAGCCGGCCGTGAAGACGCTGGACCGCAGGGCCATCCGAGCGGAGATCACGCCTGAGCTTCGTCTCGCCGTCAAACGCGGGCTCATGCAGCTGATTCGCCAGCAGAGAACCTCTAAATCCTTCGCCTCCGAAGACTACCCCGTGGCGATCAACGCCCTGATGGGAATGGCCCTGCTGGCCGGAGGGTATACGGACAAAACCGGCCCTGAATCATACGTAGCCGCCCTGAAGCTCAACACCTCCACCCTGCTTCGGTACCAGAAAAAGAACGGCTATATCGACGACGGCGACAGCAAGATGTACGGACACGGCTTCGCCACGCTCTACCTCGCGCAGCTCTACGGAATGAGCGCCAGTCCCGACGGCGCGATCCGCAAGGCCCTTGAACGCGCGATCAAGCTCATCGAGCGCGCCCAGGGCAAGGAGGGCGGCTGGGATTACCTGCCGGCTGGAACCGGAGCGCTGACAAATAAGAGCGCCAATGGCGACTCCTCTATTACCGTCTGCCAGACGATGGCCCTCAGGGCAGCTCGCAACCTTGGCATCGCCGTAGATGCCGGGGTTATTGAAAACGCCCGGAGATACATCCAGAGAGCGCAGCTCAAAGACGGCGGCTTCGCCTACAGGATCGGCCGGAGCTCTGCCGGGGGGAGCAGCGAGTTTCCGCGATCAGCTGCCGGGGTCTGCATACTCTACAGCCTCGGCGACTACTCAAGCGTCAAGATCCGCCAGGGCATTGTCTACCTGGAAAAGAACTACCGGGACCTCAACCACTTTCCTCACTACGCCCACTACTATTGCGCCCAGGCTCTGTTCCAGGTTGGAGGACGCTCCTGGAAAGATTACTTTAGCTGGGTCCATCGACAGCTGCTCAAGTACCAGCGGACCGACGGCTCCTGGAAGGCGGGGCTGATAGAGCGTAGCGCGGGTGTACGTACAGCGATGGCCCTCATTGTCCTGCAGCTCCCCTACCGGTTCCTGCCCATTCACGAGCGCTGAGAACCGGCCGCGAGCGGGCGAAAGCTCCGAAGGCGAGCACAACGAAGGGCTCTTCAAGATGTTACAATATCGGGCTGGTCGACCCGATTCGTTGCCGGGCGAAAGAAACCTGCACAATCACCGCGCATACGCCTGGCTTGGCACCCGGAGAAATTTCATGTACCGAAAACTGGACTCGACGGCGTTGACTCTCTGCCTGCTGCTTGGGCTGCTGGCGCCGGCGGCCTCCGAAGCCGGAGCGCAGGAGCCGCCCAACATCATCTTCATCATGGCCGATGACCTGGGCTACGGCGATCTCGGCTGCTACGGACAGAAGGAGATCAAGACCCCCAGGATCGACCGGCTGGCCGCAGAGGGGATGCGGTTCACCGACTTCTACGCCGGCTCGACGGTCTGCGCCCCATCGCGCTGCGTGCTGATGACCGGCTACCATACCGGGCATGCCCTCGTCCGCGGCAATGCACGGCTGCCGCTACGCCCCGAAGACATCACCGTGGCGGAGGTGCTCAAGAAGAAGAGCTACTCCACTGGCATCATCGGAAAGTGGGGCCTCGGGGAGCCAGGCTCCACCGGTATTCCCAACCGCCAGGGTTTTGACTACTGGTTCGGCTACCTCAACCAGCGCCATGCCCACAACTACTACCCGGAGTTTCTCTTCAGGAACGAAGAGAAGATCAAGCTCCAGGGCAATGTGGTACGGGCGGCCGGGAATGAGGGCTCCGGGGTCGCGACCAGGAAAATAACCTACTCCCATGATCTCATGGCAGAGGAGGCTCTCTCTTTTATCGACCGCAACAAGGACCGCCGGTTCTTCCTCTACCTCCCCTTCACCATCCCGCATGCCAACAACGAGGCGCGCAACAAAGGGATGGAGGTTCCCAGCCTGGGAATCTACACCAGCAAAGACTGGCCCGAGCCCCAGAGAGCCCACGCGGCGATGATTTCCCTTCTCGACCGGGATGTCGGCCGAATCCTCGACCGCCTCGAAAAACACGGCCTTTCCGAAAACACCGTCTTCATGTTCACCTCTGACAACGGCCCCCATAGCGAAGGGGGTGGCAAGTCCGCCTTCTTCAAGTCCTCCGGCAAGCTCAGGGGCCAGAAGCGTGATCTCTACGACGGCGGTATCCGGGTTCCCCTGATTGTCAGGTGGCCTGGCAAGGTCAAGGCTGGATCGATGTCCGGCTACATCGGCTGCTTCCAGGATTTCCTTCTCACGGCAGCCGAGCTCGCCGGAGCCGAGGCTCCCGCCGGCACCGACGGCATCTCCTTTGTCCCGACCCTGCTCGGCAAAGAACAAAAGCGTCACCCCTACCTCTATTGGGAGTTCTACGAGCGCGGCTACTCCCAGGCCGTACGTATGGGTAAGTACAAGGGCGTGCGGCGCAAGGCCGATCAGCCCGTGGAGCTCTACGACGTCACCACCGACATCGGTGAGCGCGACGATCTTTCCGCCGCGAATCCGGCGATCGTCAAAAAGGTCCTGGCGGCCTTCAAGGAGGCCCACATACCCTCACCACATTGGAAGCCTCGGGTGCCGAGGAAAAAGGCCCCCAGGAGCAAGCCCGCAAAACAGTAGCAGGAGCACATCCGTGGAAAAAGGAATAGCCCGGTACCTCTTCGAGCTCGGGCAGCTTAAACGAGTCAAACGTTCCGGTTGGTGGGTCGCAGGGGTTGATCAGCCCGAGAGCGTCGCTGACCACAGTTTTCGGTGCGCAGCCATCGCCTATGTGCTGGCGGAGCTCGAGGGGGCAAACCCCGAGCGAGCCGCGACCATCGCACTCTTTCACGATACGGGCGAAACCCGGGTCAATGACCAGCATCGAGTGGGGAAGTCCTATGTTGACTGGTCCGGGGCGGAGGAAAAGGTGATCGAAGACCAGCTCGAGCGTCTACCGGCCGGCCTCAGGGAAAAGCTCCGGGAGCTCTACTCCGAGAGCATCGCGAAGGACTCGCTCGAGGCCAGGATCGCCAAGGACGCGGACCGCCTCGAATGCCTCATCCAGGCGCGCGAATACGAGGACCGCGGTCATCACGCCACCCGGGAATGGATCGAGAACGCCCTGGGTGCCCTCGAGACCGAGTCGGCGAAAAAAATCGCCGCGGAGTGCTCCTCTGCGAACCCGGTTGACTGGCATCTCCCGGACTGAACCGGAGCTCAGCTCCTACTGGAGGCAGGCTTGCGGGCAACCCGGAATCGACCGGCAACCCGTCCCGCCCGCCGGCTCGGCTCCCTGCTGGAACAGGTAGACCAGGAGAGCGACCGCGTCGGCAAGGTCGACCCCCGAATCACCATTGTGATCAAGAAGCGCGATGTTTCCCGGATCGCGGGAGAAGCCGTCATCGCAGGGTAGAACAGCGGGCATACCGACAAAGAGATGCCTCAGGAGAGCGACCGCATCGGAGATGTCAAGCCGGCCATCCTGGTTCGCATCTCCGGAGCTCTGCAGTCCCTCCGCCCCGGGCGGCAGGTCAAGGGCATGAAAGCCCGGTGAACCGAGGAGCTCCGGACTGGCGAGCCAGCCCTCGGGATCGTTCCAGCTCGAGCGCTCGGCGAGAGCGTCGGAGATCACCAGGGAGCGGCCCTCTCCATCGGTTTCCGGCTGCCAGATGTCACTGTACTCCA
>Ga0206679_10004783_pt1 | contig 10100 bp, 9 predicted proteins | sample M110012015metaG_FD_155464 | JGI IMG/M metagenome (GOLD analysis project Ga0206679, IMG submission 155464) | Ammonia-oxidizing marine archaeal communities from Monterey Bay, California, United States - M1 100m 12015 | ecosystem: Environmental > Aquatic > Marine > Intertidal zone | place: USA... | reverse complement strand
CTTTGGTGAGAGCCGGTATAGAAAGTCGGCAACACCACAACATTATCCCTGCTTCCATTGAGTTTACCATAGGTCTTGTAGGTGAGATGTGCATCAAAAAGCACCTCTCCTGATAATAACCTCACATCACCAAGTTTATATTTTTTGAGATCTCTCATTAGGTATTAGAATGACAACTGAAAAAGGCTAGCAATCCAAAGTATTGTCTCGCTCCCATTGAGATAGATGGTAGGTGTAATCATCCCAATTATTTTTCTTTAACTTAACGTAAGCGTCAATCAACTCATCGCCCAAGCATGCTCGAATTATAGAGCTTGAGTCAAGCAATCTTAATGCATCAAGTAAATTATTGGGTAACCGCTTATAACCCTCCAAATTGTCTGTTTGCTCATACATGTTGATATCCAGCGGTGCGCCAGGATCTCTATTAGAAGTCACACCTTCTAGGCCACAACCTAAAATACCTGCTTGCATGAGATAAGGATTTGCCGCACCATCCATCAGGCGCAACTCAAATCTTCCGGCATCTGGAATACGAATCATATGGGTGCGATTGTTACCACCATAAGTTATTGAATCAGGTGACCAAGTGGCGCCGGACAGGGTGCGTGGTGCGTTAATACGCTTAAAACTGTTTACGGTAGGGTTGAATATGGCTGTGAGTTGATCGGCACTATGCATGATGCCGCCCAAAAATTGATACGCAAGCGCAGACAAACCAAGGCCGTATTGTCCATCGACCCCACTAAATAAATTTTTCTTGCCTTCTAAGTCCCATATTGAAATATGAGAATGGCAACCATTTCCTGTCAAATGGCTAAACGGTTTTGGCATAAAAGTTGCCCTCATACCGTGAAGTTCAGCGATTGACTTTACCATAAATTTGAAAAACACATGGCGATCGGCGGTTTTCAGCGCGTCATCATAATCCCAGTTCATTTCAAATTGCCCGTTAGCATCTTCATGATCGTTCTGATAAGGATTCCAGTCTAAATCAATCATCGCATCACAAATTTGTTTAATTACGGGATATTGCCGCATTAGCGCCTGCTGATCATAGCAAGGTTTATTTTGTCGATCTTTACTGTCAGCAATATTTGAGCCATCTTCATTGATTAGGTGGTACTCACACTCAACACCAGTTTTCATGCGGAAGCCAAGAGCCTCTGCCTTTTCAAGTTGGCGCCTCAAAGCGACTCTAGGAGAGGCCTCAACGGGCTTTCCATCCATCCACAAATCTGATGCTAACCATGCCACCTCTTTCTTCCAGGGCAGCTGGATCAAGCTTTCCGGGTCGGGAATCGCAAACATATCAGGATGAGCGGGCGTCATATCCAGCCAAGCAGCAAAGCCGGCAAAGCCGGCGCCGTCTTTTTGCATGTCATCGATTGCTCTAGCAGGTACCAACTTCGAGCGTAAATGACCAAATAGATCAACAAAGCTGATAAGAAAATACTCAATGCCACGTTCAGCGGCAATTTTTGATAGATTGGCCGACATTCAAAACCCCTTTTAATTGTTGTGCATTACAAGATGAATATCTTAATATAATCTAAGATACTCCTCAACCTCCCACTCTGTCACTGCTTGGTGGTAGCGATCCCACTCATCCATTTTGTAAGCGAAGAACTGCCTCATCATTGATTCGCCCAATACTTCTTTGGCAAAATCATTTTGTTTTAATGCCTCAAGCGCCTCGAGAAGATTACGGGGTAGGGAGGTGATATTGGCCTCCTCGATCTCTTCTTGACTCAAAGAATAAAGGTCTAAGTTCAAAGGCTTCCCTGGATCAATTTTATTTTGAATGCCGTCAACCACTGCTGCCGTTGTCAAAGCCAAAGCTAAGTAAGGATTCATACACATATCTGCAGCGCGATTCTCAATGCAAAAACGATTCTGCGGGAGGCGCATCATACATGAGCGATTGTTATCACCGTAAGCCATGTGGGTTGGCGCCCAAGTAACTGTACCCCCCTCGAATCCACCCACTTTAGGCACCAAACCATTATAAGAATTAACCGTTGAACAGGCTATTGCCGTAATCGCATGACCGTGTTTTAAAATACCACCAATCGCATGATAAGCCTCATCTGAGAATTTTCCACCTTCACCTTCAAGTATATTTCTGGTGTCATTAGCACCGGTCAAGCTAAAGTTGATATGCGCACCAGATCGCCAATCACCAATGGTTGGCTTTGGCATAAAGGTAATAAACATGCCATGATCTTTTGCTACTTCTTTTAATAAAACTCGCAAGAAGACAAGTCTGTCAGCCATCTCAAGAACATTGGTATAAGTAAAATCCAATTCAAATTGCGAATAAGCGCCTTCAGCCACAACATCTTTCACACCCCAGCCCAGCTCGTTGAGAATATCAATCATATCGCCAAGAAAACCCATTGATTCAATACTGTACTCAACATCATAACCAAATGCTTGGCGACGAGGTCGTAGACCCTCTCCTGCTGCTGGATCATCATCGATTGCCTTAACAGGCTGTCCATTCTCCCAGCGCATCGCAATAAACTCAGGCTCAATACCACAAAAAGCCTTAAAGCCTGCATCTTCAGCATTTGCAACGGCACGCTTTAATGTTTGCCTCGGGCACAGATTGTAAGGTTTATCCTGCCACCACAAATCTGCAAAAACCCAAGCGCAGGTTTTGTCCCATGGACAAATAACCAGGCTATCCAAATCAGGAACAGGAATTTGATCAGAGTCAGCAGGACCTAATTCAGGAACAAATGAGATGGAGTGAACCGCAAACTGCGGCCCTTTTCCAGCACACAACGCTTCAAATTCACAGATAGGCACCGGCTTTGTTTTTGGAATCCCAAGTAGGTCAATCCAGCAAGATAAAATATATTTAACGCCAGCTTTTTCAAGCATTGACTTGGCTCCACTAACGCGTTCTTTTGAAGGCAGGGCGTCTGCCATTGATGTAGTGTAACTATTCGTCATATTTTCTCCTTTTAATGCCTTTAATCAGATCTTTATAACTGCTTGTGCTAATATATTTTTACGTTTGAGACTTTAACAAAAACTGGTTTTTGTAAGTTACAAGCCCCTTCATTACCTCGACATTACTAATATCATCTTTATTAAAACAATGCCCCTCAAGAAAGCGACACAACGTATCGTCACCATCCGAAACAATTTCCACCAAGAGATCGTAACGCCCCGTAACCCAGATAAGAAACACAACCTCATTACAATCTTGTAGGCGCTTAGAAACTTCGCTAGGACTTGAAGTGGTCGCCACCTTAATTCCCAGCATTGAATCGGTGGCATAATTAATGGCTGATCTATCAACTAAAGCTTTTATCTGAAGGACACCTGCATCTTTCATCCGATTAACTCGATTTCTAACCGTGCCTTCAGAAACATCAAGTGTTTTAGCAATTTCTTTAAAAGGTAGGCGGCCATCCACCTCAAGCATATCAATAATTTTCTGATTGAGCTTATCATTCAACGTATCCCGTGTTGGAATGCGCAACAATTGATCTCCATTATCCACTTCCGAGGCCGAATTAAATTGTGAAACAGATGTGCCTTGAGTGCTCATTGGCAGGATCTAGTTCTGTGGCATATCTTCAGGATCGATTCCAGGCACAAAAGTGATACCTGCTTGTTGTTTCCAGTCATGCGGGTATGCGGCATAAAAAATCACACATTTTTCATCACACTCATATGCTATATGATTGTCACGAGGGATGTAGAGTACATCGCCAGGGGAGCAAGTATAAGACTCGCCATCACAAGTAAGTCTAAATTCACCCTCCATGCAATAGATGATTTCGTCGCAAGTAAGGTCCCAAGGCACCGATACTTGATTCAAGAAGTTAAGGCCGCCACACATTGTATCACTGACGTTGCTGGTAACAAACGGCTTGATATATGATTTGCCCGGCTCAAGTGTGTGTAGACGATTCTCAATATCGCTAAATTTATATAATTTTGGTGTTTTATCGCTCATCATTTCTCCTGTAATTAACTTAGATCTATCGTTTCGTTTAGTTCAACAACATAACCATCTGGATCTTTCAAGAAAGCCAAGATACGCGTACCTGCGTTCATTGGTGCTGGTGGCGAAACAATTTCAGCACCTTGCGCAGTTAGATCTTCAAATGCCTGATAGACATTGGGCGTCTCAATGCAAATATGACCCCAGCCATTACCCTTATCATAATGTCCTTCCTGATCCCAATTGTGAGTTAACTCAAGCGTTGGAAATTCAGATTCAGGGCCATAGCCAATAAAGGTATTGGTAAAGCGCCCACCAGGATAGTCGGTTTTTCTTAAAATCTGCATACCTAAAATGTCGCAGTAAAAATTAATAGATTTATCTAGATCCAGCACCCTAATCATGGTGTGGGCAAGTCTATAATTTGGTTTTTTGTTCTCGTCAGACATTAATTAACTCCTAGTTTTATTCGTTTTGATTGGAAACAGCAGATGCAATCATTGTTTGGAACGCATGAACACTGTCCTCCCAATGCGGTGAAAGTAATCCGCCACTTTTTGCCACTGTCGAAGACCTGCCAAGCTGCATCCGCTCGCAAATTTCGTGATCTTCTTTATGCACATTCCACCATAATTTCTTTAACTCATCAACCTCACTTGTCGATAGTGTTTGGCCTTCAGTGGTATAAATTACCCTCTTCTGCGCGGTGTGGCTAGCATCCACAGGCACGGTCAAATAAACCCCTAATTGATCAGGAAAATAACGACCAACAATAAAATTTGGAAACAACGTTAAATAGCGCGAACTAACTGATAACGACTCGCTTGTTTGGGCATCCTCGTCTAAATCTACCGCACTCCCCAGACACACGCCATCTACGATTGTATAGTGATCTTCTAGAGGTTGGTTGGTTGTTGCTCGATGAACAAACTGCACGTGGTAAGGTTCGATGAAATTCTCCATTAAAAACTTCCAATTACAGGACACTTCACCAAAGTCCAAAGTTGCAACTGGGTCAACTTTTTCAAAATTTATACCATCTAAATGTTTGATTAATGGAGCAGCGTACTCTTCGAATTCTCTTGCATCGCCACTCAAATTAACAAAAATCCAATCTTGCCAAATATGGAATCGCACTGACTTTAAGCCGTTCTCAGACATGTCAAACCCTTCGGGATTATGATCTTTTCCGCCAAAAAACGGTGTCGCACATAGGTCGCCATCCAAATTATATGTCCAAGCATGATAAGGGCACATAAGCATTGCACCAACATTCATCGGCTCATCAACCAACTTTAAGCAACGATGCGAACAAGCATTATGAAAAGCGCCAATTTTGCCATGAGCATTCATAATAAGAACTACAGGTTGTCCGGCAACTGTTACCGGTTTCGCGTCTCCCGGCTTCACGAGTTCATGTACGAAACCGACAAAGACCCAATTGTCAGTAAAAACAGTATCCAACTCTTTTTGCAAAAATTGCTCGTCTGTATACGCAACGGCAGGAAGTCCATGTTTAATGCCCTCCCGCTCAAAAAAAGGAGACAATTCAATTGTATTATTACTCACTACCCACCCCAACAATTCAACACTCAATAATTACATTTTCCAGATTATATCCTTATCTTTTACATATACAGTAATTAATTCTTTAATTTTTGTCAATTTACTCAAAATATTATAAAAAAATACATAATATGCAATTAATTTCTATATTATTTGCATTAGTATTTACAGAGATTTATCGTGAAAAGTGTTGTCAATGCACAACATACAGGAAGAAGCCAAGACAAACTATAGATGCTTTTCTGGTTATGGATCACCCCTCTCAAATGAGATCGATAATGAACAGGTTCTGATGTGCACAACCGTCGTTTTGCTGCGTCACACACACCTCAAAAAAATAGATTTGACAGCATCGACTAATGGACCGGACACCTTACTAAATTAATCAACCCTTTGGTAGTTGAGCTCAGCGCCTCTATTGTGACTTCAACACAATCGGTAATCGCACGATAGCAGCTTCTGAAAATCCTTGCGCCATTGCTTCTGAGGCCCCTTGACTGAAAACCCCTCTTAGGAGGGGTTAGGCGCAATCATGATTTTCATGCAATGAATTCCAGTACACCAAACATAATAAAAACTAAGAATATTTCTTACCCCAAACTTCAAGACAACTTGTGGCAACAATAATTACCAGAATGCCTAGCCACTGCATTAACGCCAGCTCATTTTGAAAAATTAAAATCCCGATCATAATCGTAAAAACTGGCTCAAAAAACATCACATTAGAGGTGCGAACCGGCCCAATCTTTGCAATAGAGTAAAAAAAGAAGTAAAAACCGCCAATCATTCCAAAAGCTGAAATCAAACTCCACTGAATCATCTCGAAACTAACTGATTGCACAGGCTCAACAGTGATTGTAAAATAGATCAATGCAAATAGTGCGGTTGGAATAATCATTAGATACTTGATTAAACCCCAGCCTGGTTTGACATCGTCATGGCGCGATAGAATGTTCACGCCCGCCTGGGCGACTGATGCAACTGTCCCCCAAAAAACACCCCAACCATTCCAATTGGTTGCGTCACCTTGAACCATTAGCCAGATGCCAAAAAGCGAAACAAAAAGCGCCAAAGCTGAAATAAGGTCTATCGATCGACTTTTAATCACCGAATTAGCAAAAAAAGTAAATAATGGAAACGTGTAAATAACCACTACGGCCAAGCTCAGTGGAATCAGCTTTAGCGAATACATATAACAACCCACAAATATCGCCTGCAGAATGCTTATCGAAAACAAACGTATGTATAAGAGTTTGGTTTTTTTCTGTTTGTTGGGCTTGTCAAGAGTCGTTGAAAGAATAAGCGTTGTAGTGTAGCGAACGGTGAGCAGCAAAAATACAGTTCCGCCCGCGGCATAATACAAAGGCGCTGCCGAAGCGGCGATCGAGAAAAAGAAAGCCGAGAAAACGGCGGATAGTATGTTTGCAGAAATTAGGGCTTTCACAAAAAGGCATCAACAGAGAGGAGGTCTGCATTTTATAACTCAAAAATAGGCACCGTCAAGCTTTATCTTTACTGAAATATGGGTGACTATTTATAAAGGTTTTTCCTGAGTTGGCAAGGATTATTAGTAGTGATAGAAGACGCCCCCCAATCAATCATTTTTTGAGCAAGATCAATATTATCCATTGTCCAGCCAGCATGATATGCGAGACCCAACCCAAGAACTGCATCGGCTAAATTTTTTGTAGATTCATTGTTAGAGCTAAGCCCTTCCGCCCCTATTTCGATCAGTATCGGTATTATTTTCTCAATATCAAAATCGTTCTCAAAGTCATTCAGCCAATTCGCCTCATATTGGGGTGCCAATTCCTTACACGCCCTAATAGTGCTTGAGTCAAACGCAATAATAATAATTTGCTCAGCACTCAACTCTGACCGCTGCAGCTGATTCATAAGTATCGGCACGATCTCTAGGCCGCACTTAATTTCTATCAATATCTTTTTGCCTTCTGGAATTGTGGCTATCACTTTATCCAAAGTGGGAATTCTTTCATTGGCAAACTGAGTGCCCCGGTAACTGCCAATGTCAACAGTTCGTAATTCTTCCAAGGTGGATTCGGCAACCATCAACTTTTTATCGCCAATACGCTCAGTATCTTCATCGTGAATACAAACAATAACGCCATCCTTAGTCAACCGAAAATCACCTTCAATTGCATCAGCATTCTGTTGCCAGGCAAGCTTAAATGAAGCCAAGCTATTTTCTGGAGCCTCACCAGAGGCGCCCCTATGGGCAACTATCATCATAGATATTTTCTCGCAAGTTTTTCACCAAGAGCTCGCGAGGTTGTCCACTTGCCACCAAAAACAGTAATTACTTCACCATATTTTTCAATTACGTACTCACGTGATGCTTTATTTGGGTTCTTATGCGAAATAAGAAGCGGCCTAACACCTGCATAATTCCCCACAATATTCACCTCACTCGCGCTGTTATCAAAATAGTGTTGATAGGCCTTTAGTAAATAATCTTTCTCCTCTTGAGAGGCTTCAATCGGTTCGTCAATACGCTGTCGCACTTCAGTAGTACCTACCAAAGTTTTGCCATGATGCGGCAACACAAAAAACACTCGATCCTCACCGGGCACTTCAAGAATGAAACCACTTTCTAAAGACTGTTTTATAATAATGTGCGAACCACGAATCAAATCAAGGTTTGTTTGAGTGCTAATGTTGGAGCGTTGCAACAAAGCCTCCGACCAAGGGCCGGCGACATTAATCACTTTGTCAAACTGATAACTCTCTCCTGATGCCAGCTCAAGCCCCCCATCTTCAAATAACGTCAACACCTGGGTATTTTCAAGCACCCTACAGCCATTAAATTTTATTTCTTCAGCCAGCAAAAGCCCCAGTCTTTTGTCATCCATTTGACCATCAGAATAACTAAAAACAACCAACAAATCCTCCTGGTTGAACTCCGGAAATTGCTTAACAAACTGACTAATATCTTCTTTTTTATGCCTCTGAATTGTGTATTTTCCAGCGAGAAAATCATAAAGATACAAGCCGATCCTCACCATCCAAGGCGACCTTTTACTTGTTTTGTAGATAGGAAGATAAAAGCGCAATGGCTGTGTCAGGTCGCCAGATTTATTCAGCCAATATTTGCGCTCACGTAAAGCCTCTTTCACCAATTGAAATTTACCCTGCTCAAGATAACGCAAGCCGCCATGCAACAGTTTTGATGAATTAGCGCTTGTTTCGCTCATCAGCGATCCACGCTCAAAAAGTGTCACTTCGTGGCCCTTGCCAAGTGCCGCCGAAGCCACGCAAAGACCATTAATGCCACCGCCAACAATGCCAATTTTCATTTGAGTAAATCAGTGTTTTCCAATGACTGCATTATAGGGCATGTCGCAAAACAAAAGACAGTCAAAAGCCTTTTAAAAAAGGGCTTTATCAAGATTTATGAAATTTCACAAATGGGAAATTAGAACAATGAAATGGCCAATTCCATCCAGTAGCTGGGCATTAGGCCAACAATAAGAATCAGAATGCCGTTAATAGAGAGTACCAATTTCATATCTATTGGTGCTGTCACAGCAATCTCTTTCTCGGCATTATCAAAATACATTGTTTTGATGATTTGCAGGTAGTAATAGGCACTGATAACAGCAAAAACTACCGCAGTGATTGCCAAGTAAACATAACCTGCTGACACCACTTGCTGAAGAATAAACAATTTAGAGTAGAAGCCAATAAACGGTGGCACGCCAGCCATTGAAAGCATTACTGCCAACATAATAAGCGCAAACCAAGGCGAATGCTTGCTCAGCCCTCTAAAGTCGACAATCTGTTCAACCTCAAAGCCTTTTTTATTGAGTGCTATAATCGTACCGAAAGCGGCCAAACTCATCAGTACGTAAACCAAAACATAGAACGCAGCAGCGCCATAACCTTCAATAACGCCAGTAGCAAAACCAAGTAAAACAAACCCAATATGAGAAATGGTTGAGTAAGCCAATAATCGTTTGATATTGGTTTGCATCAGGGCAACTAAAGAGCCCACAGCAATTGACATAATTGCCAAGACCATAAATAAATCCGACCAATACGCTTGCATTGCACCCAGGCCATCAATTAGCAGGCGAACCAACATCGCAGCTGCGGCAATTTTAGGCACGGTAGACAAAAACATTGTTACTGAGGTTGGTGCGCCCTGGTAAACATCAGGCACCCACATGTGAAATGGCACAGCACCGAGCTTGAAAGCAATACCAATAACCAAAAACACTAGGCCAAAATTAAGAATAAGCACTTGCTCTGAGGCTAAGGTTGCACTCGTAGCAAAGGTCGCGATCTGGGCAATATTTAGCGCCCCAGTGATACCGTAAATCATCGACATGCCGTAGAGTAATAAGCCCGAAGCGATTGCACCCAAAACAAAATATTTAAGCGCCGCTTCAACAGCTGTCGCACGATCTCTGGCGATTGCTATCAACGTGTATAACGACAACGACATAATTTCAAGACCAAGATAAATCGTTAACAAGCTATGAGCAGAAATCATTACCATCATGCCTAGAATTGACAATAACGCCAGGACAAAATATTCGCCCCTGAATAA
>Ga0206679_10004780_pt1 | contig 10102 bp, 6 predicted proteins | sample M110012015metaG_FD_155464 | JGI IMG/M metagenome (GOLD analysis project Ga0206679, IMG submission 155464) | Ammonia-oxidizing marine archaeal communities from Monterey Bay, California, United States - M1 100m 12015 | ecosystem: Environmental > Aquatic > Marine > Intertidal zone | place: USA... | reverse complement strand
AAGAGGGCGCTCCAGAACACGAGGTTGCACTTCATTCAACTCAAGCAATGGTTAGAGAGATAGCAAAAAGATATCCACACTCAGAACTTATGGATACTTGGACCTGGTTTCAGTCCGGAATAAATACTGATGGTGCACATAATCCTGTCACCACAAGAAAGGTTTGCAAGGGAGATATTTTAAGTCTCAACTGCTTTTCAATGATTGCTGGCTATTATGTTGCACTTGAAAGAACACTATTTTTTGACCATGTAGATGATGAGTCATTAAGGCTTTGGGAGGTAAATGTTAAAGTTCACGAGGAAGGAATGAAACTGATTAAGCCTGGCGTAGCTTGTAAAGATATTGCTCTTGAACTAAATAAAATATTTGAAGAGTACGGCCTACTTAAAAGCCGTACTTTTGGATATGGGCACTCATTTGGAGTTCTATCGCACTACTACGGTAGAGAGGCTGGAGTTGAATTGCGTGAAGATATAGATACTGTACTGGAAAAAAATATGGTAGTTTCTATGGAGCCGATGATTATGATTCCTGAAGGAAATCCAGGAGCTGGAGGCTATCGTGAGCATGATGTTATGGTTATTACTGAAGATAGCGCCTATGATATTACTAAGTTTCCTTTTGGACCAGAGAATAATATTATAAAAAGCTAGAAGGCTACTTTAATTTAATATCGGCAACGAATTCGTTAGCTATTCTTTCTAGTCTCTTTTTGATAGTCAGCTTACTAATTGTTATTGGCAGGTGTATATTTATATGTGCTTTAAATAGCTGTTCTCCAGACATTGGAGCCTCAACTATTTCACTACTAAGGCCCTCAACATTTGCTTTATACTCAGCAAGTACATGAGATATTTCGTGAATTATTCCGGGCCTGTTTTGACCAATAAGATCTATATGGTAGTTGTTAAATTCTTCGGCTATAGATGGCTCTGTAACTTCGCACAAAATTTGCAATCCTAGCTCAGTATTAGATATATCCTTAATAAATTTTTCAGCATCCACAGCACTAATATTAATGCTTAGTATCCCTGCAAACTTACCTCCAAGGTGCGACATTCTGCTATCAATCCAGTCCCCATTATGCTTAACAATGAAATCTGACAGAGTATCGACTAATCCCGGCTTGTCATTGCCAAGTACTGTTATTATTATTGATTTCATGTTGATTTATTCATAGGACTTTATACTTGGACAAGAACAAACAAGGTTCTTGTCTCCATACACATTATCTACTCTTGCCACTGGAGACCAGTATTTTACTCTCCTCAGGCTAGGTATTGGGTATGCTGCCACTTCTCTTGAGTAAGGATGCTCCCAAATGGATGATGTTACCATTTCTGCGGTATGGGGGGCATTTTTTAATGTGTTGTCTGATGTCGATTTTTTGTTATTATTAATATCTTCAATTTCTTTTTTTATTTGTATCATTGCATCACAAAACCTATCAAGCTCATCTTTAGATTCAGACTCTGTTGGCTCTATCATGAGAGTTCCAGGGACTGGGAAAGACATGGTTGGGGCATGGAATCCGTAGTCTATCAGTCTTTTGGCAATATCATCGACGCTTATACCAGTCTTTTCTTTTATAGGGCGTATATCAATAATACATTCATGAGCCACCATTCCATTATCATCACTATAAAGTAAAGGGTAGTGTTTTGATAGTCTTGAGGATAAGTAGTTAGCGTTTAATATAGCGTTCGCTGTTGCAAGCCACAGCCCATTTTTCCCAAGCATGGTTATATACATCCAGCTAATAGGAAGTATGCTTGCAGAACCCCATGGAGCGCCAGATACACTCCCAATTGAGCTATCGTTAAGCGGAGTTTTTGGTAAAAATTTAGATAAATGAGATTTTACACCTATAGGTCCAACACCGGGCCCACCACCACCATGAGGAATAGCAAAAGTCTTATGTAAATTTAAATGAGATACATCGCCACCAAGTTCTCCTGGAGCGGAAACACATACCATAGCATTCATATTGGCACCATCAATATAAACTTGTCCATTGTGCTTATGAACTAAACTACACACTTTCTTAACATCTTTCTCAAAAATACCGTGAGTTGATGGATAAGTTATCATTATTGCAGATAAGTTTTCACTATATTTTTCACATTTATCTTTTAAGTCGTTTAAATCTATGTTTCCATTATCAGCAGTTTTTACAACTACGACCTTTAAACCAGCCATATGGGCTGAAGCTGGGTTTGTTCCATGGGCTGAGGCAGGTATGAGGCAGATATTACGATAACCTTGGCCTATCGAGCTCTGGTAAGACCGAATCGCAAGTAAGCCTGAATATTCGCCCTGAGCTCCAGAGTTTGGCTGTAAAGATATTGCATCATAACCAGTAGCTTCACACAACATGATCTCTAGCTCTTTTATAATTTGTTGGTAACCCTTAGTTTGGTCTAAAGGAGCAAGAGGGTGGATTTGTGAGAATTCTGGCCACGATATTGGCATTAACTCTGCGGCTGCGTTTAGCTTCATAGTGCAAGAACCTAGAGGGATCATAGCCCTATCAAGTGCTAAATCTTTGTCAGAAAGGTAGCGAATATATCTCATCATCTCAGTTTCTGAATGGTACTTGTTAAAGATTTCATGGGTTAGAATGTTTGACCGCCTTTTTAGATTAGAGCTAATTGTAGTTTTTGTAGATTTGTGTATATCTTGGATATTTAATGCAGAATCTTTGTTGAAAACCTTCCAGAGCTGTTCAATGTCGTCTGGTTTAGTTGTCTCATCAAAAGAGACCGATAAAGTGTTTTTTGAAATGTGGTTTAAGTTAAATCCTGACTTAAGAGCTAAATTTAGAATGCGTTTTGAGCCATTAACTTCAATAGTAACAGTGTCAATAAAATTATTGTTCAATATATTAATGCCAAGCTCCTTTAGTCCTTTAGAAAAAATGCTGCATAATAGGTGTACCCTATTAGCAATAGCTGTTAATCCTTGTGGGCCATGATATATTGCATACATTCCGGCCATAATGGCTAGCAAAGCCTGTGCTGTACATATATTGCTAGTAGCCCTATCACGCCTAATATGTTGCTCTCTTGTTTGTAGTGCAAGACGATAAGACGGGTCTCCTTGTGAGTCAACTGACAGCCCTATTATTCTACCGGGCAAAGCACGTTTGAACTTTTCTCTAGTTGCCATATATGCTGCATGAGGCCCCCCATATCCTAGAGGAACGCCGAATCTTTGAGTGTTACCAACAACAACGTCAGCATCCATATCTCCTGGCGATTTTAGAATTGTTAAAGCGAGCAGATCAGCACTAAAAGCAACCAAAGCCTTTTTTTTGTGTATTTTTTCAATCAATTTAGAGTAATCGCTATATTCGCCGAAAGTATTTGGATATTGTAATAAGATCCCAAACAGCTCTAGATTGTCTAGATCCTTTGCTGGATTTCCAACTATTATTTCTATATCGAGCGGCTTTGCACGAGTTTTTACAACTTCAATATTCTTCGGGTGACAATCTTCTGCCATAAAAAAAATATTACTTTTAGATTTGCTTAAGCGCTGACAAAAAGTCATAGCTTCAGCGCAAGCAGTTGACTCGTCAAGCATAGAAGCATTTGCAAGCTCCATACCTGTTAGGTCAGAAACCATTGTTTGAAAATTCAACATAGCCTCCATCCTTCCTTGAGATATTTCAGCCTGATAGGGGGTATATGCGGTATACCATGCCGGGTTTTCTAATATATTTCTTTGTATAACAGCAGGAGTTATTGTGTTGTAATAGCCCTGACCAATAAAAGATTTAAATAATATATTTTTTTGAGCTATTTGCTTTATTTTTGTTAAAGCGTCAACTTCGGATAAACCCTCGCCCAAGTTAATTTGATTTTTTCTGCGTATTGTTTTAGGTACAACTTTGTCTATCAGTTGATCTAAGGTTTCAACATTAAGGTATTTCAACATATCTTTTTGTTGTGAATCGCTTGAGCCAATATGCCTGTCACAAAAAATATCACTATTTGACAATAAGTTAGATGTTTTTTTTGATTGTTCTGTATTCATTTGTAAGTCTTAATATTAAATAAATTTATGAAGCACAGATTATAATCTTTAAGTCCAATATATGCATAAGGATTTAATTCAACTAATGATAAATTGAATTAGATTATATTAAAAACATAAATAATAAAAAAACATAAATAATAAGTATTTGAGCTTAATAGACAAGTCCGGCATCTTTAAAATAGTATTAATAATTCTATTGATATTTGCCTATAAAAAAAGCTTATAATTCAAGTTTATAGCATACCGTGTTTAGCTGTATGCCTATTATCTTAGGGAGGGAGGATAATAGTGTTTATTAGCGTATTAGATTTATATAAAATTGGGGTAGGTCCATCTAGCTCTCATACTATGGGGCCGATGATTGCAGCTAATCGATTTATTAATGATGTAGTAGATATAGTTGCAAATAACCAAAACTCTAGCTATACAATCAACTGCACATTAAGAGACTCTTTAGCATATACTGGTGTTGGTCATGCAACAGATAAGGCGGTAGCGCTTGGAATCCATGGATATCTGCCCAACACAATAGCCAATGAAAATTTGGATGATCTTACAAATAAGATATGGGATAAGAATACAGTAGCTCTAAAGGGCTTAGGCAGCTGTAATTTTTCTCCAAAATCAAATATTATTTTTGACACAAAGAACTCCTTCAAGCAAAACCCTAATGGAATGATTTTTGATCTAACAGATGAATCCAATAAGGTCATATTATCTCAAACATTTTTTTCTATTGGCGGTGGATTTATTTCAACAATTGAGGAGATAGAAAATTCTGATAGCTCTCTAAAAGAAGAGAGTGAGGGAAAACATCCTTACCCTTTTAATGACTCCAAAGAGATGCTAGAAATGTCAGCAAAAAGCAACAAGGCAATATGGCAGATGAAGGAAGCAAATGAGCTTTGTCATATATCACAAAAAGAGCTTAACTCTAAGCTTGACGATATCTGGTTCGCAATGAAAACATGTGTCGAAAAAGGTTTGAAAAATGAGGGAATACTGCCTGGCGGTCTCGATACTGTTAGGCGTGCAAAAAAATTATACGAACAACTAAATGACGATTCAGAAAATACCACTGTTAGTGATTGGCTTTGCGCTTATGCAATGGCAGTTAATGAGGAGAATGCGGCAGGACATATGGTTGTTACAGCGCCAACCAATGGAGCTGCAGGAGTTATTCCAGCAACACTGTATTTTTTTTACAAACACAAAGCAGCCAAACCTGAGCAGATACGTCAATTTTTACTTACGTCCTCAGCTATAGGAGGGCTAATTAAATATAATAGTTCAATTTCTGGAGCTGAGGTTGGGTGCCAAGGAGAGGTAGGTTCTGCTTCTGCTATGGCAGCAGCAGCTCTTTGTGATGTTAGGGGAGGGACTAGTAAGCAGGTTGAAAATGCAGCCGAAATGTCTTTAGAGCACCATCTAGGAATGACATGTGACCCAGTCAAAGGACTTGTTCAAGTTCCATGTATTGAGCGTAACGGCTTTGGAGCGGTAAAAGCATATACTGCAAGCTCTCTATCTCTTAGGGAGAGCGGAGACCATTTAATTTCTCTAGATGAATGTATTGAGGCCATGAGAAAGACCGGACTAGATATGTCTGATAAGTATAAAGAGACCGCCCTAGGGGGTCTAGCGGTAAGCATGATTCAATGTTAGAAGACTCGAATTATGTCTATCAATTAAATAGTAGATTAATCTGTATCAACTAAACCAGCCCCAGCTCCCATAGCGCGAGACTCGGCAGTTGATTTGACTAGACAACGCGAAAAAAAATCATAAATCCCTGGCCAGTTTTCTCCTACCTCGACACCACCTTGTAATATTTTTCCCTTTTCTTTGCTTGTAGTGTATTTCTTATGAATAATGTTGCGTGGCTCATTAGTTCTAACGTTTATAGGGCGAATAATCATGTCAGCCCCTTTGCTTAATTCTATAGGAGCTTGATTTGAACTTAGTAATTCCCATGAATCTGAGGAGTTGAATCTTACTAGGTATTCATTATTATTTTCATCTCGCCAAAAAACCTGCAAATTATTGCAATTATTTGCACCCATTGCAGCAATTACAAGAATAGGATAATCAACATTTTTCAGGATTAATTCACTATCCTCAGTGTCTAAGTTGATCCTATCTATGGCAACTACAGAGGCTATTAGAGAAGACAAATACCGATCCTTTGGGCAATAAAAATTATTCTCTTTAAATTGCACACTAAGACTGCTAATCTTATTATCTAGACTTTTTAATGATTCAAGACTACACAAACAAGGGTCAAAACCATTTTCAGCAATCCATATATTGCTTCGCGCAAAGTCTTCCGCAACACCTATAGGGGCATTAACTCCAAAACCAGCCCTGGTGAAAAAGAATAAAACTTCATTAAGGGAAATTGTTAACTTTTCATTGCCCATATATTAAAGTTTTGGAGTGATTGGAAAATACCAGCTGTCGAAACCATCGGCAGATAAATTTTCTGGCATAGGGGCGCCTTGATACATAGATATTCGTGTCCATAAGTTTGATTTTGGGTCAAACTTAGATGCACCAAAAAAGGCCAACTTAAATCTTAGCAAGTTTAATGGCATCATGGATTCATCCAGTAAATTATCCTGTATTTCTGAATACGGAGCCTGTAAAGTATTTTGGATACGACGTATTATGTGCCTAAACTGAGGGTTTTCAAGTACAAATTGACCCACCAATATATCATCTTTATTATTCAACAAAACCTCATTAAGATCATTTACATCTCTTCCTATAGCTAAAGGCATCTCTTGATCAGAGCCACTATCATTTTTGCGAGATCCAAAACGCGGCTCTAGTTTGTCTTCAGAATAATACCAAAAATGATATTGAGATTTTGGCTTTGTAAAATCTATATTAATTGCCCAGTTATAGTATATTTTAATTATTTTTTTTAAATCACTAATCTCCATTTTTACATTAATTTTTGGTATAGATTCGGAGAACATAGTGTCAGCTAAATCATCAACTAAATATCCATGAGGCTCGATAATTAGAGAAACAATTATTTCTTGGCATTCAAGCGAATAATAATCTTCGGCATGTTCATAAATACTATTCCATGGATAATAATTATTAAATACAGATTCACCACTAGACCAATTGATTAGTGACTTAACCTCATCCTTAAGGCAATTAATTCTATCTGTCTGCATATTATCATCAACTACCCATTCTGACAGATGCTGGCTAACCCTCTCTAAAGACTTGGTGAAGCTGTCAATTGTTTCATTATTTGGTGTTTTAATAGCCCTTACTCTTGCTAAAGCAGTTTCTTTAGCCATAATCAGATTATGAACCAAGAGAGGGTGCTTTAATAAAAATGGGGCCATTCCGAGGCCAGTTGAATTTCCTATGCCTAGAGATTGACTAATAGACGGGTCAAGTTTAGTGGATTTATTGCCACCCCTTTTTTTTGCTATATATTCTACTAAATCTATTGTAAACCATCTAATTAAGTAAACAGCTAATAGTTCGATTTGAAAAGCACCTTTACATTCCTCTCTATTGGCAATTTTGCCCCTATCAGCACAACCAAATTTGCCGCTACCATATACAGCAGTTGTTCTCATAAGATAGCCTACAGATGACAGCAACTTAATATCTGGCTGGTTGCCTTTTGCTAAGGAAGATATGACATGCTCGAAAAGCCTTAAGCTTTTGTTAGCTCTAGCCAAAACAAGCTCACTGGGCCGAAATCTGCCACCCTCTTGTTTAGGTGTGTTTAAGGCTAAATAATCTATATCTTTTTGGGTTGGTATTCCGTCAAACAGGCTAAATGTGGCGTCCCAAACTTCAGCTATTACACGGTCTGTTCTTTTATTGGGCGGAATGTCTTGAGTAAAAGCGATAAGAGAATAAGTTCTCTTTGTTGTATTAACAGCATAAACGCTAACACCAAAACCGTTATCATCAATGTCGCGTCTAAGGCATTTAAATTTCCATTTTTCATTAGACATCCGTCTAGCTAATGAACGCATAAAACTTAGCCTGGTTTGATGAGATGAGCCCATCCTATCTAGGCGCATAACTTTTTCAGGTGGCCGTATTAATTTTTCTTCTGAATATTTATTCTGACCCATTTAATTTGTCCAATAGCAATATATAGATAATAAGTATTTTTTTTGTAAAGTTCGTACTATTAGTCCTTTTTATTATTCGAAACAAACTTAGATAAATATATTAATTGAAACAAATCAAGTTCAAATAGTAGGCTCTATAAAGGCTCGAAGGATGTTTCAAAAAAATTCAGCCAATTGTTACCTAAAACAGCATCAATTTCTTTATCAGCAAAGCCTACATCCTTAAGGCCAACCTCAATATTTGAGAAATCTCTATTATCTTTAAACCAAGAAGGTTGCTCAGGAAAACCGGAAAAAGAAGATGAGCCCTCTCCAAAATCAACTTCTTTGGACCAGGTCCCATTACGCATCCACTCAACAACGCTGTCTGGTTGATTTTGACATAAATCACTGCCAATTCCTAAATGCTCAACACCTATCATGTCAGCAGTATCAGCAATCATTCGACAGAAGCTTTGTAAAGTACAGTCAGACTTATTCTTTAAATGGTGGGGGTAGATTGAGAAACCTAGCATGCCACCACTAGCTCCCAGAGATTTAATAACATTATCAGACTTATTTCTTAAAGCTGGATGCCAAAAAGCTGGATTTGCGTGTGTAATTGCAATTGGCCTTTCTGATATCTCTATTGCTTCAAGTGTTGATCGCTCTGCAGAATGACTCATATCAACTACAAGTCCTACTCTATTCATTTCTTTTATAACCTGTTTCCCCATTCTAGTTATTCCAGAATCATTTGCCTCATAACATCCCGTCCCTAAAAGACTTTGATTGTTATAAGTAAGTTGCATAAATCTTGCTCCAAGACTGTGCAATATTTCAACTAAACCTATATTATCCTCAATAGGTGAGCAGTTTTGAAAACCAAAAAATATAGCTGTTCTGCCATCCAATTGAGCTTTACGAACATCTTCTGCGTTACGCCCTAAAAATATTAAATCAGAGAGACGTTCAAAGCGCAGATTCCAGTCAATCATGTTTTGAACAGTTTCCTGAAAGTCTTCGTTATAGCATATTGTCACATGAATTGCACTAAGCCCACCCTCATGTATTTGTTGAAAAATTTCATCACTCCAATTATTGTATTGAAGTCCATCTATAAAAAGGGGTCTATTGCTCATTATGGGGTTCCAGATGAAATATAAGAGGTCTTTACCTGTGTGTAAAGTTCTTTTGCATATTTACCTTGCTCTCTAGGGCCAAAGCTAGAGTTCTTTCTGCCTCCAAAAGGGACGTGGTAGTCAGTTCCAGCTGTAGGTAGATTGACCATCACACATCCAGTTTCTGAATTTCTACGAAAATGAGTTGCCCTTGATAGGGATTGAGTAATAATCCCAGAAACCAGTCCAAACTCAGTGTCATTAGCAACCAAAAGAGCCTCATCATAGTCTGCAACTTTAATAACACAAGCGATTGGCGCAAATAATTCTTCACGATTAAGTCGCATAGAGTTGTCACCACCAGTCAATAAAGCTGGTTGCATATAATAACCCGGAGTAGCAAGATCAAGAGTATCACCACCACAAACCACCTCGCACCCTTCTTTTCTGGCTAAGGTCATATAGTCAAGGTTTGATTTAAGTTGTTTTTCACTTACCGCAGGACCTATTTGAGTTCCTTCTTCAAGTGCATGTCCGACCTTAAGAGCAGATGTAGAAAGCTTCATACGATCAACAAACTCATCATGAATATCTTGATGAACAATGAGCCTAGATGAGGCTGTACATTTTTGTCCTGTACTGCCAAATGCGCCACCAGTTGCAGCAGCAACAGCAATATCTAAATCTGCATCGTCCATAACAACTAAAGGATTTTTAGAGCCAAGCTCTAATTGAAATTTAGTCAAATTTTTTGCAGCTGCTGCGGCAATTGTACGGCCAACATCGTATGAACCGGTAAAGCTTATAGCGTGTATTTTGGGGCTTTCTGCTAAAGCTTGGCCT
>Ga0206679_10004779_pt1 | contig 10104 bp, 8 predicted proteins | sample M110012015metaG_FD_155464 | JGI IMG/M metagenome (GOLD analysis project Ga0206679, IMG submission 155464) | Ammonia-oxidizing marine archaeal communities from Monterey Bay, California, United States - M1 100m 12015 | ecosystem: Environmental > Aquatic > Marine > Intertidal zone | place: USA... | reverse complement strand
TTGCTCTTCACTTAGCTTAATTTCTTCCCGACCAAGTAAATCTTCAATTTTTGCCTTTACAAATTGTTTTGAAGTAAACTCTCCATTAATCCAGCTTTTAGGGTTGGGTACCTTTTGAACTTTTATCTTAAGTTCAATGCATTCGTCTAATAGTGCTTTTCGTCTTTCTGCTTTTGGATTTTGAATAGCGATAATCACCGTGTCTATCTTGTATTTGTTATACACATGTTTTAGTTCATTAGGACCGTAGACAGTTTTTCCCTCAATTCTCGTATCCCATAATTTTTTATTATCGTCAATGAAACCTATTATTCTCTGGTTGTTCCTTGTGTCGTTTTCAATCGTTTTTTTGGTTATTAGGCCAGATACTCCCGCACCATAAATGACTATATTTTCTACGTCTTCTTTGTTTCTTACAGATTCTAAGTAAATAAGCTTAACAACGAATCTGCTGCCAACAGTGAATGAAAAGCTCGCAAGGAACTCCACAATAAGAACAGAAGTAGGAAACATATAATAACCATCGATATAATAGAATCTGATGGTACCAAAAGCTAAGAAAAGCAGGGAACAGGTAGAAACGGCTATAAATATGCGATTAAGATCGTGTGTAGAAGTAAAGCGAACAAGTCCTTTATGAATTTCAAACAAATAAAACACGCAAAATTTTATAGCGATAAAAAGCCATAAAAATCCAGATACGATTTCCCATTCTTCATGTATAAGCTCTGATTCACTGTCCAGATCAAATCTTATGATGTATGCAAAGAGTAAAGCAAAAAGGTTAATGAATAAATCAATAACGACAATAACCCATCTAGGTGTTCTAGATCTAAATCTAAGCATGCTACAAAATTAACAAGTTATATTAATCGTTTCGAATAAGATGAATTTTACCCTGCTTGTCAATTTCATGCCCGCCATTCGTAACTGCATGAATAACGTAAAAATAAACGCCTTCGGGAGCAGCCTTATCGTTTAGGTTTGTTCCTTTCCAGATAAAATCGGGGTCATCATATTTTCCCATAAGATTTCCCCATCTATTGTAGATGGCACATTGAAAGGTCTTAATGCCCTGATGATTTATGAGCTGAAAATAATCGTTGATTTCGTCATTATTTGGAGTGAAAACATTAGGTGCTTCAAAATCACATTCGTAAAAAAGGACATAGGCAGAGTCCGTAAAACTCCCACATATATTAGATACGGTAACTATATAAGTGCCTGTCTGGTTAATGCTTATAAAGGAGCTGTTCTCACCGCTGTTCCATAGATAAATTTCATTTTGAGGCTGCACATCAGCCTGAAGATTATAATTCTCTCCAATACAAAGCAGGGTGTCATTTATTTGAGTTAGTGCTTCGGCAATAAAAGTGATATTAAAGTTTTCATTAAAATCACAAAGGGTATCTTCAAAAGAGATAATATATTCTCCTGCTTCTATTGATTGAAATCCGGGATTTAGCGCTGTTTCATCGTCAAATGTAATATTTGTACTATTTGCTGTCCACAGACTTCCTGTGTTTGAGCTAACGTTTTGGATTTGAAAGGATAAATTACATAAGGCTGTATCCGGTAAAACCGCTACAGGTGCCGGTATTTCAATTATACTGAAATTTACAGTTGAATAACAATTAGCACTATCCAGTACCATCAGGTCATAGTTTCCGAAGGTCAAATTATTGAAAGCTCCATTGTTGTTTGTTCCAACCGTGTCTATACCCTGTGTCACCATGAACTCATAGGGTTCGATTCCCGATGAAATAAATGAAGTAAGGGTTCCGTTACTCAGGCTGCAATAATCTTCACTTATCTGAATACTGTCAATAATTGGTGCGCTTGATGGAAGGATATCCACGCTTGCGTTTGCAGTACATCCAAGATCATCAAGAACAACTAAATTATAGGTATTGGATGATACATTGTCAAATGTAGAAATATTGGAGTAGCTCGATCCGTTATTGATGCTGTATTGATAATTTGGAGTACCTCCCGTGCCACCAAAGGAAATAGATCCGTTATCCATACCGCAGCTTGTATTTTCAGATAGTAAATCAATTAAAAAGAGAGAGTCGACACCTACGAGAGTGACCACCGTAGTATCTGAACAGTTATTATCGTCCAGAAGCACAATATTATAAGTTAAACTGTCAAGATTCGTGAACGTACTTGTTGAGTAATAATTTTGACCGTTATCAATACTGTATTGATAATTTGGAGTACCTCCTGAGGCAAGTATATCTATTTCACCATTTATTCCTCCACAATAAGGGTCTGTAATCGTCACATCATCAATTTGGGGATAATCTATAGTGATTTCAACTGTGTCATAACAAAAGGTGGTTCCGTCTGTCATTTGAACCACAAATATGGTATCTCCTTCTGGGCATACCGGTGTCGGATTATCTCCTGAATTAACTCCTGTTCCATAAGAGTAATTGTCATGTAGCCATGTGATATTGAAATCTGGTGATGTCAATGAGATTCCCACATTATCCAGGCCCCAGTGATCATAAGCAGAGTTTGTAGCCTCCATTTGGGTCCATCGGAACATGGTGCTTGTTGTTTGTGCGGCAATAGGAATGTTTTCACAATATTGGTCCCAAACAGACATCGCATTCGGCCAATCACCTCCATTGAGTGGTGGCCAGTAATTCATTGTTATCCAAGTTGTGCCGCCATTAATTGAATATTGTAGAGTGACTCCTTCATCAGCTAAATCAGGACCTTCACATGGTGCGTTATCCTGTTGTATGGCATAACGCATTTCAAAACAGACATTTCCTCCGGAAGACACATCTAGGCCTAATGTTGCCATTGTTCTTGGCGCAGGAGAAGAGCTCCCCATCCACATAAAAGGAGATCCGTCAGGTGATGGAACACCACATGTATTTGCAGCTATGGTTATTGTTTGCGTGAATTGCCATCCCACGGGTTGTCCACTGTTAAAGGTTTCGATAAATACAGATGTATTCCCTCCCATTCCACTAGCAGATAAGGTCACACAGTCATTACATGCTACTGTGGATCCAGTTGATACGGTACCACTTACTGTGCATTGACTGAATGTCTGGCTCAATGCGAAAATAAAAACTAAGAAGATGATGGCCTTCATATTCTTTTTGATTTAACATTACGCAGTTTAAAGTCGCTTAACTTTTCTTTCAACCATTTCTCTGGCATTCCATGAAATATTCTTAAACCAGCAATGCTATCAAAATGGCATTTTCCAGAAATAACCTCTCCTGGACCTAATCGATAGGTGAAATGATACTCGCTCTTATCACAAGTTTTACATTTCTGATCATAGTACAATTCCTGATCGAATTCCACATATACATCGTAATCCATGTAATTGCGAATTGTCAGAATAACATAGTCTCTGTCGAGTCCTTCAGAAGGGTCATTGCAATTTTCGAAATTAGAACGAATTTGAATTTCGGTACTTTCGAAAATGACCTTATCAAAATCAGTGCCCTCTACAGTTTGAGAAACCAGAGACGGAGAAATAAAAGAGATAAAAATAAAAACTGATAAAAATTTCATAGTTTTAGACTGGATCAAAAGTACTATTATTCCATCAATTCCACAAAAAAAAGGAGCTATAATATGGTTGAGATTGAAAGAAAATTTTTGGTTAACTCAAATAATTTAGAGGATATAAATAATTATACTCCGCAATTGATTTTACAGGCCTATTTAATGAACGAAGAAGCTAGGTCAGTACGAATTCGAATTAAAGACGAAAAAGCTTTTCTGACTGTAAAAAGTTCTATGTCCGGAATTTCCAGGCTAGAATATGAATATGAGATTCCAGTACAGGATGCATATGAGATGATAGAAAAACTTGAATTAAAAACCCTTAGTAAAAAGCGTTATGATATACCATATGAGGGGAAATTATGGGAGGTGGATTTCTTTGAGGGGAAACTCGAAGGGCTTGTTCTGGCTGAAATAGAATTAAAAAGTGAAGACGAATCCTTCATTATTCCAGAATGGATAGATAAAGAGGTAACGTCTGATCCACAATATTTGAATGCTAACTTGATTGATCGTCAGTAAAATGCTCGATAGACTGATTTTCTAGATCAAAAACTAAATTACCCATGCTTGTTTCGAAATAGGAATGAAAATTATCACTGTTGATTACATTTACCGCTGTGTTTATATCTGAATCTATTTGCCTCAATTCTGCTTCGATTATTCTTTTGTAATACTTCTTCAAGACTATTTCATCATCCCAAAAATCATCTTCTATTAAGTAGATAGTGGCTTCTGGGTTTTTGGGCATCAAAATGTGATCTGATTTTTCGTGCTGAGAGAATTCTTTAATAAAATTTGGTTTAGGGATTACCGAAATAAATCCTCGATTTAAAATTTTCATAAGTTGTCTTTTACTGTGATAAATACACCTGAAGTTTGGTCTCTTTGCAACCATTCTACTTGCTTGTTCTTTCTTTGTTCCATGATATAATGAAAACTCGAAGTAGGATATGCACTTTTCAAATACCTGTCCCAGTTCAAGCGGGATTGGTTGTTTTTAGATTGAATCCAATGAATTTGATTGCTGGAAACAAATACGAGGTTATATTTTTTTTCAGAATATTCGTTCGAAAATAGATCTATTATCTCACAATTAGGTCCAAAGCAATCCAATAAATTGTAAAAAGCATTCATTGTTGACAAAGAATCCCCGTATGTCCACGTTTTAAATAAAATTGAGTCCGTATCCACTTGAATAAGGAATTTTGCCGCTTCATTATGCTCAAATCGATCTGTAAAATCTTCTGTACTGATTATAAATACGTTTTCTATATCAAGATTTAAGACATCGGAATGAACCAGCGATGTAGTACTGTCCTTTTCATCCTGACTATCGTTCCTATCGTTTTTATTCGATTCTGACTGTGGTCCAATTTCTGAGTATTTTATAAATTCTTCTTCACCATTTTTCGAACAGGAGTATGTAAAAAGCAGGATAACAAAATAAAAAAAGAAGAATTGTGGTCGAATATGCATATTTGTTCTAAAGATAATTAAACCCCATTAATGTTTGAATGCTTAAAAAATATAAATTTGTAAATAAAAACATGAAAAATATATTTGCCCTACTAGTTACTTCTGTTCTATTTTTTTCTTGCGCAGTTAAAGTTCCTTATACTCTTCAGATTAAAGAGGAGTTTGGATTGAAATCAGAAGAGAAAATGAGAAAAGTTCAATTTTTTACTTCCTCAACTATCATTTTAAATCAAATTGCTGAATCCAGTAGTGAAACAACTACCGATGAAAGTGGAGTTTTAGTTTCCAGTTCGACTAGTGAATCCGAATCAGTGATTATTCCAGCCAATACAAAATGCGTATTCGAAGGATATGGTCCAAATGGAGAGATCAGAGTAAGGTTTGAATTGGGTGATGGGAAATTTCTTCAGTTCACACCAAAAGGAAGACAAGTTCGAGACAGGCACTATTTTGTAGCACAGTGGAAAGCTTCTGGAGGGCCAAAGGTTCAATATGGAGGCAAAACCTATAAAGTGGATATGATGAGGGGCTCTGCCCGTTCGGCATATATTACTGTATCTAAGAAACGTCTTCAAAGTAATAAACGAAAAGAAAGAGTCGTAAAAGGAATGAAGGTTTAACCACCTGATGTTTTTTCATGGAAACTCTCAAGAAAAGATCTTTACAGTATAATTCTGAAGGCTTTGAAAATAGCGAGCTTTTAGACATTTACAGTGCACTCATGCTTCCGCGCTTAGTGGAGGAGAAAATGCTTATTCTTCTTAGGCAGGGTAAAATATCAAAATGGTTTTCAGGTTGGGGACAGGAAGGGATTTCCGTAGGATGTGCGTATAGTATGAATCCCGATGAGTATATACTTCCCATGCATAGAAATCTTGGAGTTTTTACTGCTCGTGGTATTCCTTTAGACAGATTGTTTTCACAATTTCAGGGTAAAAATCTTGGATTTACAAAAGGAAGGGACCGCTCATTTCATTTTGGTTCGCAAGAGCATAAAATTGTTGGAATGATATCTCATTTAGGACCACAACTGGGCATTGCTGATGGTATTGCTTTGGCGAATAAGCTAAAAGGCCTGAATAAATCAACTATTGTATTTACCGGGGATGGGGGTGCATCAGAAGGTGATTTTCATGAATCACTTAATGTAGCGGCAGTTTGGGACCTGCCAGTTATTTTTTGTGTAGAGAACAACTGCTGGGGATTGTCAACACCTTCCTCAGAGCAATTCAGATGTGAGAAGTTTATCGATAAGGGAATCGGTTATGGGATGGAAGCGATCAGAATTGACGGGAATAATGTGCTTGAAGTGATACGTACGGTGAGGAAGCTGAACGAAGATATACGAAAGGAGCCAAAGCCTGTCATATTAGAGGCAATGACATATAGAATGCGAGGTCATGAAGAATCCTCTGGGACAAAGTATTATCCTGAAGGGGTTCAGGATGAATGGTCACAATTGGACCCTGTACTTAATTATGAGTTATTTCTGAAAGAATCCGGGATTTTGACTGAGGAATCAGCTTCTTCCATAAAAAAGGAAATACAAGATTCCATCCAAAACGCCTTTGACATTGCTCAAAATGAACCGCTTATTGAATCTAATGAGGAAATTGAGCAAAAAGAGGTTTTTCATGAATTTACTCAAAACGTAGTTTCCCCCGGAGAGAAAAGTAAAGAAATACGCTTTATTGATGCTATTCGTGAAGGATTGATTCAGTCGATGGAGAAATATCCTGATTTGGTTCTTATGGGCCAGGATATAGCAGAATATGGAGGTGCTTTTAAGGTTACCGAAGGTCTTGTTGATATGTTTGGCAGGGAGAGAGTCCGAAATACACCCCTTTGCGAATCAGCCATTGTTGGAACTGGCTTAGGCCTGTCTATTAGCGGAATGAAGGCTATGGTCGAAATGCAATTTGCAGATTTTGTAACCTGTGGTTTCAATCAGATTGTGAATAATCTTGCAAAAATATATTGGAGGTGGGGTCAGAATGCAGACGTTGTGGTCAGAATGCCAACTGGCGCTGGTACTGCTGCAGGGCCTTTTCATTCTCAGAGTAATGAAGCGTGGTTCTTCCATACTCCTGGATTAAAGATTGTCTATCCGTCAAACCCTGTGGACGCAAAAGGACTATTGAATGCGGCCATTGAAGATCCAAACCCTGTATTGTTTTTTGAGCACAAGTACTTATATCGAAGTGCAAAAGAAAACGTTCCTGTTGATTATTACACAACAGAAATAGGTAAAGCTTCCATTGTACAGGAGGGGAGTGATTTGACTATTATTACTTACGGCCTAGGAGTTCATTGGGCTGTAGAAGAACTGAACAATCGGGAAGATATTAGCGCGGAGATTATTGACTTAAGAAGTCTCTCCCCACTGGATAAAGACGCTATTTTCAAAGCTGCTGAAAAAACAGGAAAGGTCATTGTGCTGCATGAGGATTGTTTGGCTGGTGGCATAGGAGGTGAAATTTCTGCACTTATTAACGAGCATTGTTTTGAGTATTTAGACGCTCCTGTATTGCGAGTCGCTTCGCTAGATTCTCCTGTCCCATTTGCAGAGAATATTGAAAATATATTTCTTCCTAAATCCAGATTATCAAAGGCTGTAGACCAAGTCTTGAGTTATTGATTTGAAATGCTTGACAGGAATTATTTGAACTATGGCTTAAAATTCTTTTCGGTTCTTCTTTTTTTAACAATATTCAGAGTTGTTCTGGTAAAGTATAATGAAGCTGTTTTTTTTGATTTTTCTTTCTATCATTACTGCGTAGGGTTCCTGTTTGATGTAATTACATGTGCTTTATTCTACCTTCCTTATATCGTATGCTCTTTTTTGCCTATTACAAAATTTAGGAGTGTTCAATCGACTGTTTCCTCGGTGCTGTTTGTAGCAACGTCTGCATTATTATTTCTATTGAACACTATAGATATTGCTTATGTGGGATTTGTAAAAAAGCGAATTACTGCCGACTTTTTGATGTATGTGTGTTTTGATTCGGAATCTGACTATTCTATTGGATTAATCTTTATGGAGTTTTGGTGGCTGTTGTTGATCTTGGTATCTGTATTAGCTGCAATAGTTTATATTGAAAAAAAGATATTCATTGTGCGGCAGGGGATTGCAAGCTGGAAGAGCTGGGTAAGCTATCTATTTTTGATTTTCATTTTTGTGCTTGTGGGAAGAGGAGGTTTTACGTTGAGACCAATTGGAATCATTGAATCATATAAATGGGTTAAAAATGAAAATGCGGTTGGCGTTCTGAACTCAGGATTTACATTCATTAAGACTATTTCTTCCATAGATCATGAAGTGGTTGAATATATGTCCAGAGAAGAAGAAAAACGATTATTCAACCCTTTCGTTAAAACAGTTCCCAGAAAAATTCTCACGGAAAAGAACAATGTTGTATTTATAGTATTGGAAAGCTTTAGCTCGTACTACACAGGTCCCGGTTGTTCCAAGAGCTATTCCCCATTTCTGGATTCCATATTGCTTGAATCTATGTATTTTGAAAATGGCCTATCGAATGCACAGACTTCTATAGATGCCCTTCCAATACTGCTGTCTTCTGTTCCGAATTTTTCAAGTCAGTCCTTATTGCTAAGTGGATATCAATTAAATGGTCTTCCTGACTATTTAAGTCCTCATGGCTATGTAAGTCTGTTTTTCCATGGTGCTAAAAATGGATCAATGAGATTTGATTCTTTTTCAAAATCCATAGGCTTCGATAATTATTTTGGACTCAATGAATATCCATACTCGGCTCATTATGACGGTTCCTGGGGAATCTGGGATCATCATTTTTTGCCATGGACAGTGACAAATATGAATCATGCTAGAGAACCATTCTTGTCATGTATTTATACCCTTTCTTCACATCATCCATTTAAAGTGCCTTTAGAATTTGAGTATTTAAAGGGAGGGCCTGACAAAATTTGTAAATCTATCCAATACACTGATCGAGCCCTGCAGCTGTTTTGGGAAAAGGCCAAGCGTGAAGCTTGGTTTGATCGAACTCTTTTTGTTTTTTGTGCGGATCATACCGGACCTACAAAGCAAAAGAAAAATATGAAGCTTGAAAATAGATATAGAATCCCCATTGCTTTTTATCATCCGAAAGTGAATTTATCAGAATTTTCATCTGACCATTCTTTTCAGCAGCTGGATATATTGCCCACATTACTGGAGATACTTAATATTGAAGAAGAGATTTATACCTATGGGAATTCTCGCTTCGACACAAAGAAGAAGTTGAGATTTAACTTTAGTGATGGTCGCTTTTATATTTTTTCAGAAGGAAGAACTCCGGAGCTTTATCTTCTTGGTGATGATATGAGGACCAGAGAGCATAAAATATTGAGCGCTATGTACCAAAGATTTCAATATGATTTACTTGAAAACAAAATGAAGTGGAAATATTGATTCGTTTGTCTAAATTTGCACACTAGATATATTATTATGGCAGTTAAGCATACAAAAAGAGCAGAAGATTATTCAAAATGGTATAATGAGCTTGTTCAAAGAGCTGATTTAGCTGAACATTCTGATGTACGGGGGTGTATGGTTATTAAACCCTATGGCTTTGCAATATGGGAAAATATGAAAGCCGTTATGGACGAAATGTTTAAAGAAACGGGACATTCCAATGCGTATTTCCCTCTTTTTATTCCTAAGTCTTATTTAAGCAAGGAGGCCAAACATGTAGAAGGGTTTGCTAAAGAATGTGCTGTTGTGACACATTACAGATTGATGAATGCTGAAGATGGAAGTGGTTTAGTTGTCGATCCAAAAGCGAAACTGGAAGAAGAGCTCATTGTGAGGCCAACATCAGAAACCATAATATGGAATTCGTATAGAAACTGGATTCAATCCTACCGGGACTTACCTATAAAGATCAATCAATGGGCAAATGTTGTTCGCTGGGAAATGAGGACGCGTCTGTTTCTAAGAACTACTGAGTTTTTATGGCAGGAAGGACATACGGCACATGCCACATCAGCAGAAGCGGTTTCAGAAACAAATCAAATGCTTGAAGTGTATACGAAATTTGCTGAAAACTATATGGCTATGCCTGT
>Ga0206679_10004778_pt1 | contig 10104 bp, 13 predicted proteins | sample M110012015metaG_FD_155464 | JGI IMG/M metagenome (GOLD analysis project Ga0206679, IMG submission 155464) | Ammonia-oxidizing marine archaeal communities from Monterey Bay, California, United States - M1 100m 12015 | ecosystem: Environmental > Aquatic > Marine > Intertidal zone | place: USA... | reverse complement strand
GGCATCGCTGAACCGACCTCCATCAGCATCAATACGTTCGGCAGCGGACGTTTACCCGAAGATGCTATTGAAGCATTGGTGAGGAAGCATTTTGACCTCAGGCCAAAAGGCTTAATTGATATGCTCGACTTAAAACGTGCGATCTATCTGCCCACGGCAAGTTACGGTCACTTCGGGCGTGATGACGAGGACTTTACCTGGGAGCGCACCGACAAAGCCGAAGCACTGGCCGATGCACTTTAACCATGGTGACGCCCTCCCTGGATACCTTTCAGCTCAGTTTCGAGTTTTCTGCCCCGAGAAGTGAGCAGGCCAACGAAAACCTGATCGGGACCTACCATAAACTGGCTGGCCTGAACCCCGATTACGTTTCCGTTACCTATGGTGCCGGTGGCTCAACCAAGGATGGTACCGTGGAAGCTGTCCTGGCTTTGGCACAACAGGGTGCCGACGTCGCACCGCATCTGTCATTTGGCCGCGACTCCGAAGAGACCATCGCAACACTGCTGCATACATATAAAAATGCTGGTATCCATCGCCTGGTCGCGCTTCGTGGCGATGCGCCGTCTGGCATCGCCGGTAGCTCACAACTGGCATATGCATCCGACCTGGTTGCCTTCATCCGGCGAGAAACCCAGCAACATTTTCATATTGCGGTAGCCGCCTATCCCGAAGTCCATCCTGAATCAACCAGCCTCAAATCTGACCTTGACTACTTCAAGCTGAAAATCGATTCCGGCGCTGATAGCGCCATAAGCCAGTATTTTTACAACGCTGATGCTTATTTCCGCTTTCTCGACAATTGCGCAGCAATGGGAATATCCACTTCGGTGGTTCCAGGTATTATGCCCATCACTAACCTGAGCGGGTTGATCCGATTCTCCAACAACTGCGGAGCGGATATCCCTAGATGGCTGGTAAAGCACCTGGAACAGTATGCCGATGACGTCCAGGCACTCCGGGCCTTCGGCGAAGAAATGGTCACCTCTCTCTGCGAGAAATTACTCCAAGGCGGCGCACCGGGACTGCATTTTTATACCTTAAACAACTCCAGAGCCAGTACTCGCATCTGCCGAAACCTGGGACTCTGACCTGAGGTCCTGTTATGCATGTTCCAAGGGTTTATCTCGACCAGGAACTGAACTGTGCAGCCCATATCAAAATTGGCGATGCCCAGGCCCATCATCTTCTCAATGTGCTTAGAATCAAGGCTTCAGATCCTCTTATCCTGTTCAATGGCAGAGGAGGCGAATACCAAGCCAAAGTAACCGAGCGATCCAAACAGCATCTGCTGGTAGAGATACTGGAATTTAATCCTGTGAATCGGGAATCCAGCCTCAAAATTCACCTTCTAATGAGCCTGTTAAAACGTGACAAGATGAATCAAGCCATCACAAGAGCGGTGGAACTGGGCGTCAGCGAAATCACCCCTGTCAGAACCGATAACGCCAGTATCAGTATCAAGCAGGAAAAAAGCAGCGCCGCGAGTTTGCAACAGACGGTCCAGTCTGCAGCTGAACAATGTGGCCGCACTCAACTACCCATCTTACAACCAGGCTGCCTGCTGGCAGAGGCGGTCGCTGGCCTGCAGCCCGGACTCAAATTGGTCGCCGAGGCGGGCCAACCCAGATTGTCCTCTTACGGTTATAGCAACCCACGGACACTGACCCTGCTAATCGGACCGGAAGGGGGCTTAAGCCAGCAGGAACTGGCCTTCCTGATCGAGCGGGATTTTCACCCTTTTGGCTTTGGTGCCAGAACGTTAAGGGCTGAAACGGCACCCGCTGCGCTCCTGGCTCTGCTGCAACAGCGATGGGCAGACCACTGAAAATGCCATCGAGACCTGCGTTAGATGGTCTTCAGCATAGTTCAGCCCAACTTGATAGAGTCAACTTCTGCAGGTAATCAGAATCTTTAATGTCTCTACAGGCAAGCAATCGAGGCGATGGGACCCCAATCCACAAAAGCTGCTTTGTCAGTTATACTGGAACATGACCTGGCAAAATTTATTGATCATTCTAGAGAGAAACACTTATGGCAGATATTGCTTCCCAGAAATTAATCCGCTGCTTTCTTTCAAGTCCTGGTGGTTCTGAGACAGTACGCTATATTGAATTTGAGTTGTTCAAACTATGGCAGTACATGATGACGACCAAGCACGGTTTCCAGATTTCTGATATGACGCTGTGTCTTTGGTTGAATGAAGAGCAATTTCAGGAAAAAGAAAGCCTGTATAGTCGCAGCGGCGAAATTCAGGATGTCAGCAGAATCGTGGTATCCATCTACGATAAGGAAAATGGCTTTACTCACGTCACTAACCGCTATGTACCCGTTGACGAAGTTGATCGAATGCGCAGCGTACTGCTAACCCATACCCCGGATGACCTGGTCAACAGCAATCAGTTTGAGATGGAAACCTTTTCCGGGAAAATTATCGAGAAAAACAAAGTATCTGGCTTGAGTGAAATCAGCCTCGGCCTATCAAATGATTAACTGATGGCCGTGCTTTTGCCTTATGTGCTTTTGCCATAATAGAAGTACCCCTTTGCCGCTATCATTTTCTCAATTGCGCCAGCACAAGCATCATCTAAACTACAGTTTTGGCTAAGAGCTGGCACAACCGACCGTTGCCAACCCAAAGCCTGTGCATTGAGAAAAATACCGACTGGCATAATAAAGATCTTCAAGCCTGGTCAACCTTAAAAGAGCAAACTGGTTTACAATAGAACTTGACCGAATCAACCAGGAGCGCTGGACGTTGAGCATCAAAATGGCTGTAGTCATGGATCCCATGGAATCCATTAACCCGAAAAAAGACAGTACTCTAGCGATGATGCAGACTGCCCAGGCTCGCAACTTCGAAGTATCCGTACTCGAATTAAGCGGTCTCTACATACAGGAAAATGATCTCTGGCTCCATAATCATCGAGTTCATTTTAGAACCGGTGCGGAGCCGTGGTACGACATTATTTCAACACAACATCAAAAAGCGGACCAATTCGATATTATCCTGATGCGCAAGGAACCGCCCTTTGACATGGACTTCGTTTATGCAACCTACCTGCTTGAATTTGCAGTTCGAGCCGGTATTCCCGTATTCAATAATCCCGCCAGTATTCGGGATTGCAATGAAAAACTATTTGCTCTGCAATTCCCCCAGTGTACGCCGGAAAATGTTGTCAGCGCAGATCCTGAGGTACTGAAACAATTTCATGATGAACACCGGGACGTCATTTTCAAACCGCTTGACGGTATGGGCGGCAGCTCTATTTTCAGAGTCAAAGAAAATGACAGCAACCGTAATGTCATCCTGGAAACCCTGACTGACCTGGGACAGGTCCAGATCATGGCGCAGAAGTTCATCCCGGAAATCAGCCAGGGCGATACTCGAATCCTGCTCATCAACGGCGAACCCGTGCCCTATGGACTGGCGCGCATTCCTGCAGCCGGCGAAACTCGCGGAAATCTAGCTGCTGGTGGATCTGGTATCGGCAGGCCCCTATCTGACCGTGATCGCTGGATATGTGACCAGGTAGGCCCTGCATTAGTTGAAAAGGGGCTGTATTTCGTCGGCATCGATGTCATTGGTGACTATCTAACGGAGGTCAATGTTACCTGCCCAACCTGTATACGCGAATTGGATAAGGCGTTTGATCTGGATATCGCCGGTGACTATCTGGATTTCATTGAAGCACACTTAGGAAGCAGGCATTGACCTCAACTAACTCAACTGTAACTACAACAGATCGCCTGAGTTTTACGCTATTTCTTGCATTCACTATGCATGCAGTCATTATCGTCGGAATTACATTTTCGAGCCTCGACCCATCACCGCAACAGCAAACCCTGGATATCACACTGGTTCGAAGTAAAAGTGATCAAGCACCCGACCAGGCCGATTATATTGCCCAGCATCAACAACTCGGGTCGGGGAGCCAGCAGCAGATTTACAAACTCGAGCAGGCAACATCAGCCACCCCATCAATCGACCAGCTTCATCAATCAACTAATGTATCAACACGCGAATCCAAGGACCCATCGCGGCCAAGTCCACCGATAGTAAAAAGTACCGCGACAAACCTACCCAAAGCTGTTGCAGCCATGGCAACTACTGCCCCAAACACTGGCTCAACAGCACAGATGATGCTGGCTGCTATCACAACCGATCAATACCTGGAACTCGATGACATGACCCAACTCCTGGCGCGCCGACCCAGGATTACCCGGGTTAACAGCCTATCTACCATGGCTAGCCCGGTCGCCTATTATCTCAACTCCTGGCGCCGCAAAGTTGAGAATATAGGTAATCTAAACTATCCAGATGAAGCAAGGCGAACCCATATTTACGGTAATCTTCGACTCCTGGTTGCTTTACTTCCGGATGGCTCTTTAAAAGAAGTTATCCTACTGGAAAGCTCAGGCCATTCTATCTTAGATGAAGCCGCCATCAGGATTGTCCATCTAGCTGCTCCCTACGCCCCCTTCCCAGATGAGTTACGGCAGACCACCGATATTCTGGAAATCATTCGTACCTGGCAATTCCGCAGGAACGAGAGGCTAAGCTTTTCTAATGCAGGGTGAACAGCAATTAAAAGGCTCCTTTCTCGTAGCCATGCCGGGCCTCACGGGAGACTTTTTTGAACAGTCCATTATATTTCTAATCGAACATAATGAAGATGGCGCCTTCGGCCTGACGATTAATAAAACCAGTGACTATCTGCTCAGCGACCTGATTCCTGAAATGAAGCAAAGCAACGGTGAACAACTGGTCCTGCTTGGCGGCCCAGTTGGCGTTAACCAGATGTTTTTCCTGCACAGCCCGGATACTTCATTTACGGGTACGGTCAGTATCAATCAGTACGTCAATCTAACCGCAACCGAAGATCTGGTTAAGCAATCTGCTGATGGCCCCAGCCCGGATAACCTTCTTGCTATACTCGGTTACGCTGGCTGGGCACCGCAACAACTGGAAGACGAAATAATCCGGGATGCCTGGTTGGTAGTACCCTTTAATCAAGATATCCTGTTTACCGGTGAACCGGCCGACAAACCCCATAAAGCCGCTTTGCAGCTAGGTATAGATTTAAACCTGGTTGGCAAGCACTCGGGGCGCGACGAATGAAATCAGAATTCGCCATCGGCTTCGATTTCGGAAGCCATAATATCGGTATTGCTGTCGGTCAGCGACTGACCGGAACTGCAACCCCGCTAGCTATCGTAGCTGCTAAAAATGGTATTCCCAACTGGCCCGACATTGATACCATTATGAGCGAATGGCAACCGTACATCATCGTAGTCGGGCTACCAACGAACATGGACGATTCACGCAGCTTGATGACCCGCCGTGCTGAAAAATTTGCAAATCGACTGACGGCTCGTTACCAACTCCCTCATATTATGATCGATGAACGACTCAGCACCCGTGCAGCAAGAGACCATTCGCGAGCTGAGCGCATAGACGACCTTTCAGCTGCATTAATACTGGAAACCTGGCTTAACCAATCATAAACCGACCGGGCACCTTCCCAAAGCATATCCGGCTCAACTGAAATCGTCTGGAATCTTAGCCTTTGCTCTGGCCACTTCCCTGGAAACCGTGCCTTGTTGAACTAAATTCTTTAAGGATTGGTCCAGGGTCTGCATCCCCATTTGACCCCCTGTCTGAATAGCCGAATACATCTGGGCCACTTTATCTTCGCGGATCAGATTGCGAATCGCTGGGGTACACAACATAATCTCATGGGCTGCCACTCGACCACCACCATTTTTCTTCAACAGCGTCTGAGAAATAACTGCTTGCAAAGATTCCGATAACATCGACCGGACCATGGCTTTTTCCGCAGCCGGGAAAACATCAACAATACGATCAATCGTTTTTGCGGCCGATGAGGTATGAAGTGTGCCAAATACCATATGTCCCGTTTCTGCAGCTTCTAACGCCAACTGAATGGTTTCCAAATCACGCATCTCTCCAACCAGAATAATATCCGGATCTTCACGTAATGCCGATCTGAGCGCTACGTCAAACCCAAGGGTATCTCTATGGACTTCCCTTTGATTAACCAGACATTTTTTACTTTCATGAACAAACTCAATGGGGTCCTCTATAGTAAGAATGTGCTGATAACGATTAGCATTCACATAATCCATCATGGCAGCCAAGGTCGTACTCTTACCCGAGCCAGTCGGCCCCGTCACCAGAATCAATCCTCGTGTCGTCTCCGCTATGCCACGAAAAACATCACCCATCCCAAGGTCTTCCATGGTTAGGACTGTCGATGGGATGGTCCGGAAGACACCACCGGAACCTCTATTTTGATTAAAGGCGTTTACTCTGAACCGTGCTACACCCGGTATCTCAAAAGAGAAATCACACTCTAGATTCTCCTCAAAATCCTTCCTTTGTTTATCGTTCATAATTTCGTAGATCAACGCATAGACTTCTTTGGAATCCAGCAACGGGACATTAATTCGACGAATATCGCCGTCTACTCGAATCATAGGCGGCAGACCTGCCGACAAATGCAGATCAGATGCACCTTGTTTTTGACTAAACGCTAACAGTTCGGTGATATCCATTAAAAATCCCTGAATTATGTGAGTTGGCAATAATATTCAAAAGTTTTGCCTTGTACCGTTATAGTAGTATGCGACAATCCAATACACCACAAACTTGATACATAATGAACCCGATCGAAGACAACCTTAAGCAGGTGCGCGAGCGAATCAAATCGGCTTGCATAGAGCATCAACGAGACCATCGGAGCATCAATTTACTCGCTGTCAGCAAGACAAAGACCGTCGCCGATGTCGCCTCCGCTTTTGATGCAGGGCAGCTGGATTTTGGAGAAAACTATCTGCAGGAGGCAGCACTGAAAGTCGAAGCCTTACCTGCCGCTAAATGGCATTTTATTGGTGCTATTCAATCAAATAAAACTCGCCTAGTCGCTGAGAAATTCTCTTATGTACATGGTGTTTCGAATTTCAAAATTGCTAAACGCCTCAATGATCACCGCCCCGCCTCGCTTCCACCCCTGGGTATTTTCTTCCAGGTAAACATCGACAACGAAGCGACCAAGTCGGGCGCAAGTGCCGAACTCCTTTATGATCTGGTTAAACACTGTCGCAACCTGCCACAGCTATCCCTAATGGGTCTGATGGCCATTCCAAGGCAATCTCATTGATTTCCGGGAGCAGCGTACGGCTTTCGTAAACTCGCCCTTCTGCGCCAGTCAATCTCTCATCAGCTCGACCTGGCCGGCTTTACAGAGCTCTCTATGGGTATGAGTAATGACCTTGAAGCCGCCATCGCCGAGGGCGCAACCTGGGTTAGGATAGGAACGGCCATCTTTGGCACAAGAGCACCAAAAATAATCTAATAACCGTTACATGAGGACAGCGGATGAATAACATTGCATTTTTAGGCGGAGGTAATATTGCCACTGCCATCATGGGTGGACTGTTAGAAAATGGCTACACAGGCAAACATATTTGGGTGGCAGACCCTGATGAAACTCAGCGCCAAAAACTCAGCACAATGGGCGTTAGCGTTACCAGCGATAATGCTGAAGCCACTGCAAACGCTGATGCAATCTTGATTTGTGTTAAACCAGACCAGGTCAAAATGGCGGCCACCTCGATCGTTCCTCTCAAGCCAGGACAACTGGTTATCAGCGTTGCCGCAGGCATTAATACGACTTCCCTTAGAACCTGGCTGGATCACGCAAACCTGGTACGCTGTATGCCCAACACACCGGCTCTAATCGGTGAAGGTATGCTGGCACTATTTGCTGAAGCTGATTTATCTAGGACTGCCCGTTCTCTAGCGACGGAGCTGATGTCTTCTGTTGGAGAAACTCGCTGGTTCGAACAAGAACAGGATCTCGATACAGTGACCGCCATCTCTGGAAGTGGTCCGGCTTACTTCTTCTACCTCATGGAAACACTCATTGACGCTGCTATGACTTTGGGCCTGGATGAACAGTCAGCCAGGCATCTGGTGTTGCAAACAGCTTTGGGAACCGCCCAAATGGCGAAAATTAGTCCACATTCGCCTGCACAACTGAGGCAGAATGTAACCTCACCCGGTGGAACAACTCAGGCAGCCTGCAAGGTCCTCACTGATCAGGGTCTTCAGTCTATAATAGAAAAAGCGGCAACAGCAGCACAGTTGCGATCCGTTGAATTAGGAAAGAGTTGAAGCCGATTTTTTTAGGCATGCTCAATCGAAGGGATTAAAACCATGGCAGACAATTGGACAGGCGCCGGTATTTTTATCGTACAGACTTTTTTTGGCCTGTATGTTCTTTTTTTAGTGATTCGCTTTCTTATGCAAGCCAGTCGAGCAGATTATTACAACCCGATCTGCCAGAGTATCGTGCGACTAACAGATCCGGCTATCAAACCTTTTCGATTGTTTTTTCCTCCTATCGGTGTACTCGATACGGCAACTTTAGCGACCGCAATCCTTGTCCAGTCCCTGGCCATTTGCCTGATCATGGCGATCGCCGGCAATGCATTATTTGATTTTATCTATCTCGCCTGGGCGGTCGTTGGTATTCTTTCCGATATTCTGAATATTTATTTTTTCTCCCTGTTGATTCTGGTAATCGCAAGCTGGATTGCCCCTTACTCCAGTCACCCCATTATCCTGCTGGTCCAACAAATAACCGATCCACTATGCAAACCAGCTCGTAAACTTGTCCCACCCATGGGTGGCCTGGATTTTTCCCTTATTTTAGTTTTTGTCGCAGTCAATCTGCTTGATAACTTCCTGTTAGTCCGGCCCTTGGCAGTATTTTTTGGAGTTCCGAACGGACTCATTTCAGGACTGTACTAAATTGCCTAGGTTATTTAGATGCGTGGCAATCAGCACCTTTTTAATGCTACTTCATTGGCCTCTATCAGCCGAGCAACGGGTCATACGTGGGCCCTACGAGATTCACTACGCAGCCATTTCATCAACCCTGATCCCAGCAAGGGTTGCAGCAAAACATGGTCTGGTGCGTTCCGAAAACAGAATCATTACTAATATTGCCATTCGTACCCAGGATAAATCCGTTGCTGCCACTATAACGGGCACTGCGGAAAATATCCTCAACCAACTACACCCCCTGGACTTTCTTGAAGTCATTGAGCAGGACACCATTTATTATCTGGCCGAACAAATTATTAACGAAAAAGACTTCATTCGATACAATATCCGAATTCAACCAGTGGGCAGTAAGGAAACTTATGAACTCGCATTCCAACGACAGTACTTCTAATTACAGCTTCCGTGAGTTGGTAATAGCCAGTAGCAATTCCCATAAACTAGCCGAACTACGGATGCTATTACCTGACGAAATCAGGCTGCATGATCAATCCGAATTTAATTTGCATACGCCAGAAGAAACCGGCTTGACCTTTTTAGAAAATGCCCTCTTAAAGGCCCGCTTCGCTTCTCGGGCAACAGGACTGGCCGCGCTTGCCGATGACTCCGGGCTGGCGGTGGCCTGCCTTCACGGCGCGCCAGGCATCTACTCATCACGATATGCAGGTGAGAATGCAAGTGACCAGAAAAACTGCGACAAACTACTCGACCGAATGAGTCTTGAGAAGCACCGCCAAGCCCACTTCCACTGCAGTATCGTCATTGTCCGGCACTGGCAAGACCCCGACCCAATCATTGCCCAAGGTAGATGGCATGGCGAAATCACCACTCAAAAGCAGGGTTCAAATGGCTTTGGCTATGATCCCGTGTTCCTGCCAGACCAGCTTAGCCAGACAGCGGCTCAATTGGATGCCATCACAAAAGCTGACTTAAGTCATCGCGGACGAGCGCTAAGCCAACTCAAGACCTGGCTAGGTAATGAGTAAATTACCAGCAAAGCCGCTCTCGCTGGCTAAAACAGATACTATTGCCCTGTACATACACATCCCCTGGTGCATCAAAAAATGTCCCTACTGTGATTTCAACTCCCATGCCATAAGACAGCCCGTTCAGCCCCTCTCCACTCACCTCGACCCAGACCTCGAATCTGCCTACATCCAGCGCTTACTCACCGATTTGAAAAATGAGGTTGCTCTCCTTGAAACGCCGCGCAGGCTATCAAGTATTTTCAT
>Ga0206679_10004772_pt1 | contig 10112 bp, 8 predicted proteins | sample M110012015metaG_FD_155464 | JGI IMG/M metagenome (GOLD analysis project Ga0206679, IMG submission 155464) | Ammonia-oxidizing marine archaeal communities from Monterey Bay, California, United States - M1 100m 12015 | ecosystem: Environmental > Aquatic > Marine > Intertidal zone | place: USA... | reverse complement strand
TAATATTACAGCCCTTAATTATTTCTTTATTTGAAATGGTTAGCGGAGGAGTAATACGGATTGCAGTTTTAGTGAATAAAAAATAGAATAATATTAAACCATTTTCTAAAGATTGATCTACTACTTTTTGAGCTAAGTCTTTATTATCAAATTCTATAGCAAGCATGAGTCCTTCTCCTCTAATCTCTTTGATTTTATCGTGCTGCAAATATTTTCTAAATAATTGTTCTTTTTCAGCAACCTCTTGCATAATATAAGCAGAAAGCAAATATTCTAAAGTTGCAAGTGATGCTGCAGAATTAACAGGATGTCCGCCAAAGGTTGTTATGTGTCCTAATTTCGGTTCAAAAGCAAGTAGGTTCATTAGTTTCCAAGAAGCAATAAAAGCGCCAATAGGCATTCCGCCACCCATTCCTTTTGCTATGCATAGCATGTCTGGAACTACATTGTATTTTTCAAATCCAAAAAGAGTTCCTAGTCTTCCAAAACAAGTTTGTATCTCATCAAAAATTAGGAGCGCTCCTGTTGTGGTGCATCTTTGTCTTACTTTTTGCAAAAAATTATTTGTAGGAGTTACAAAGCCAGTTCCTCCTTGTATGGGCTCTATTACAACTGCTGCTGTTTGCTCTGTGATGTAATTTAAAGAATCAGTATTATTAAATATTATTTGATTGCAATTAGGTAATAAAGGACGATATTTAGCTTTATGATCCTCATTTCCCATTATAGAGAGTGCACCCTGAGTTGATCCATGATAAGAATTCTTACAAGAAATAATCTCAGAGCGACCTGTAGCTCTTTTAGCCAATTTCATAGCTCCTTCAATAGCCTCAGCACCAGAATTAGTAAAGTAAGTTGTGCTTAAATTTTTAGGTAAGTTATCGGATAGTAGTTGTGCTAATTTATATTGTGGAGATTGTACATATTCTCCATAGACCATAACATGGGAATATTTGTCTAATTGTTTTTTTACAGCATTAGTAATAATAGGATTGGAGTGTCCTAATGTGCAAGCAGATACTCCAGCTACAAAATCAAGATATTGTTTTCCGTTAACATCCGTGATATAGCTTCCTTTGGCAGACTCTACTTCCAAACAAGATGGAAAAGGAAAAGTTTGTGCTTGGTGTTTTTTAAAGATGTTTTTTGCAGTACTCATCTGGCAAAAGTAAGAAGTTAGATTCTATTATTCTATAACAATTCTTTTTTCTATTTACAAACTTACAAAATAAAAAGTTTGAAATACGAACTGTAAATCGAACCAAAACCCTTACATATTTGTGAAACTTTTTATTTTTGTTGTATGAAAATAAATATTAGAGAAGGTCTTAAAGAAGATCTCCCAGCTATTTTAGAGCTCATAAAAGAATTGGCTGATTTTGAAAATGCAAGAGATCAAGTAACAATTACATTGGAAGATCTTGAAAAAGATGGGTTTGAGGAAAATCCTTGGTATTGGTTCTTAGTTGCAGAAAAAGATAATGAAATTGTTGGATTGTCTTTTTATTGGATTCGCTACTCAACATGGAAAGGAAAATTCTTATTCCTTGAAGATTTTGTAATTAAGGAAGAGTATAAAAGACAAGGTATCGGATCAAAATTATTTGAAGAAACAATTAATATATGTAAGAAACAAGATCTAAATGGAATGATATGGCAAGTATTAGATTGGAATACTCCCGCAATAAGATTTTACAAGAAATACAATGCTGATATTAGCAAAGAGTGGTTGAATGGAAAGCTAACAAAAAATCAAATTGATAGCTTTTTTATTAAGGACTAAAGATACTATTTTCTAGCTACTGCTTTTTTGGTTGCCGCTACAATTGCTTTTGCATCCAAACCGTATTTTGCTAATAATTGCATTGGCGTCCCGCTTTCCCCAAAAGTATCGTCAACACCAACCATCTCAAGTGGAGTAGGCGTATTTCTACTTAACAATTGAGCAATACTATCCCCTAATCCACCATTCAACATATGCTCTTCAGCTGTAACTACACATTTTGTTTTTTTAACAGCATCTAGGATAGCTTTATTATCTAAAGGTTTAATGGTGTGAATATTTATTACCTCAGCAGATACTCCTGCTTCAGCTAAGGTTTTTGCTGCCCTCAAAGATTCCCATACTAAGTGTCCAGTAGCAAATATAGTTACATCCACTCCTTCTTTTAAATGTATGGCTTTTCCAATTTCAAATTTTTGGTCAGCAGGGGTAAAGTTAGGAACTTTTGGTCTACCAAAGCGTAAATAAACAGGCCCTTCATGCTCAGCAATAGCAATAGTAGCTGCTTTAGTTTGGTTATAATCACACGTATTAATTACCACCATGTGGGGTAACATTCTCATCATACCGATATCTTCTAGTACTTGATGTGTAGCCCCATCCTCACCTAAAGTAACGCCAGCATGAGAAGCGCATATTTTTACATTTTTACCAGAATATGCTACCGATTGACGAATTTGATCATACACACGAGAGGTAGAAAAGTTAGCAAAAGTACCTGTAAAAGGGATTTTACCTCCAATAGTCATCCCTGCAGCAATACTGATCATATTGGCTTCAGCAATTCCAATTTGAAAAAAACGCTCAGGATTTTCATCTTTAAACTTATCCATTTTAAGGGAACCAGTAAGGTCGGCACAAAGCGCTACTACATTAGAGTTTGTTCTACCTAGCTCTGTTAGTCCTGCTCCAAATCCTGAGCGCGTATCTTTTAATTCCATATATTAATAAAATTTAATAATTTCTGATTTTCCAGAGTTAAGTTTAAAACTTTTTTCGTTAGTATAAATGTATTTCTTTACTGATTTTGCCCTAAAAACTACTTTGTAATTTCCAGGCAAAAGAGTAAGCTTATGTTGCATTTTTTCTCCTTTGAAATGATAAATCTGCTCTAACTCATCACCATTCTGAACATACAAACCACCATATCCTTTTGACGGTAGTAATATGTTAGCCAAAGCAGGAGCAGGAATAGTATAAGTAGTTTTCGTGCTTTGGTTTATTTCTACACCAACAAACTTTGTTCTTGGTAGGGTAAGGACTTCAATATCGTATCTACCAATAAGATATTTTTCTATAGTATTAATATCTTGTACGTATAATGTTGTGTCAATACCAGCAGGACGAACAATGTACTGATACTTAATTTGAGAATTCATTTTTATTTCCAATGTTCCTTGAGGAGTCTTTAAGGCAATAATAGTATGTTTTCCAGGAGTTAGAAAAATACTATCGACACTTACAGTAGGAATAGTATGCGCAACAACTTTATAAGTAAGTATAGGATCAATTACCATAGTGTCAGGATTACCATAAACATTCATGGTGTGGATGTAATTGTACTTAACTACTCCTGTGAAATCATTGTAGAAAGTCAGCGGTATATTGGTTTCTGTAGGATTCTCATTTTCATCTAACAGGCTTACTTGAACAGTGGTATTGTCAATAATATGAGATATAACTATATTAAGGATATTAGTAAAGTCACTTTCCCTGCTCGCATCAAAAAAGCGCCCTACACAATCAAATGATTTTTTCCAGCTTTCATCCAATCCAACCCCAATAACAAAGGGTTTGAGAATAATTCCTTGTCTTTGATACAAACGAGAAACTGCACAAGGGTCCATGCGACATTCTTCTTTTCCATCCGTTATCAAGATTACAATATTACGAGCATCTCCATTCGGAAAATCTTTTGCTCCTTCTTCAAGCGAATGGGCAATAGGAGTGGTTCCTCTTGCGCGAATCATATTAAGTTTGGCTTTTATCCTATCAGCAGCTAAATGTGAAGGAAGAAAATTAATTTCTAGTTTAGTGTCATCGCAATCTTGAGGAGGATAACCACTTTTATGCCCATATATTCTTAAGCCAATCTCTAAATTTTCAATTTTAGTTAAGGAATCTACCATATTGCTAAGTAAATTTTTGGCAATGTCAATTTTACGACCTGATTGCCACCTACCTAACATGGATTGTGAAGCATCAAAAATAAATAATATACGATTGACAGGCTCTTTCTTTTTTTGAGCAAAAGCAGTAAAACTCCCTAACAATAAGAGAGTAGATAAAGCAAATATTTTATAATTTTTAGTAATCACCTAAGGTTTCAGGGTTTTGCGCAAGGGCGTTAGCCAATTGCTCATCATCAGGAGCAGAACCATGCCATTTATGAGTCCCCATCATATAGTCAACACCATTTCCCATTTCGGTATGTAGGATGATGATTACAGGCTTTCCTTTACCAGTTGCAGCTTTTGCAGTAGTTAATATATCAATAACAGCCTTAATATTATTACCTTTTTTTTCTTCCAATACTAGCCAGTCAAAAGCTTTTAATTTAGCTTTTAAATCACCCATAGGTAATACCTCATCAATCGAACCATCAATTTGTTTTTGGTTGTAATCAATAGTAGCGATAAGGTTATCTACCTTATTACCGGCCGCATACATGATTGCTTCCCAGTTTTGTCCTTCCTGCAATTCACCATCCCCATGTAAGGTGTAAATAATACTATCGTCATTGTTCAGTTTTTTGGTTGTAGCAGCACCAATGGCTACTGAAAGCCCTTGTCCTAAAGAACCAGATGCAATACGCACCCCTTCAAGCCCTTCATGAGTAGTTGGGTGGCCTTGCAAACGACTATTCAATTTACGGAAAGTAGACAATTCAGTTATATTGAAATAACCGGACCTTGCTAGTACTGAATAGAAAACAGGGGAGATGTGTCCATTGGAAAGGAAAAATAGATCTTCTCCAATTCCATCCAATTTAAATTCTGGGTTATGGTTCATTACCCGAAAGTAAAGAGCTGTTAGAAATTCAGTACAACCTAACGAGCCTCCTGGGTGACCAGAGTTATTAGCATGTACCATTCTTACAATATCCCTTCTTATCTGCGAAATAATGTTATTTAAGCCTGTAATGTTTTGCATTCTTACTGTTAAAATTATTTTTTGTAAAAATAGAAATAGTAAGTGGTTCAATATTTGTTAAATGCGAAATTTAGTTGCTTTTATTAACGGTTTATTGACAAGATTAATTTTATGAAAAGTTTATATAATTATAGAATTTTCAACAAGTTTAGAATATTAGTTATATTCAATTATGATATTATGTGGTTTTTCTATTTTTGAATCAAACTAAATATGCGTCAAATATCAGATTTTACAAATATAATTGATGGATTATAAAATTTAACCAATTTTAAAACAGGTGCAGTATTTTGGATAAACATTTTCAATTTAAGCAATTTATGCTTCAGCAAAATAAAACAGCTATGAAAGTAGGTACTGATGGAGTTTTATTAGGCTCATGGGTGGTAATTAATTCAACAGCAGAGCGTATTTTGGATATTGGTACGGGCACGGGTTTAATTGCTTTAATGATGGCACAAAGAAGCGCAGCTAAAGTTATTGATGCTGTAGAATTAAATGAAGCGGCTTATCAGCAAGCAACTGAGAATTTTAAAGCGAGTAATTGGTCAGAAAGATTATTTTGTTGCCATTTTTCATTTCAGGAATTTGCAAATAACATGCAGGGTGACTATGATTTGATCGTGTCTAATCCGCCTTTTTATATTTCAACACAAAAAACTGTTTTGGAAGATAGAGCTATGGCTCGTCATTCAGACCACCTGCCTTTTAGTGAGTTATTGCTAGGAGTTACTAAATTATTAAATAAAAAAGGAAGTTGCGCCTTTATAATTCCTTTTAGTGAGCAGAATAATTTTATTGCACTGGCTGAAAAAAATGGCCTATTCCCTTTTCAAATTACTCATGTAAAAGGTAATAATGAATCATCAATAAAACGTAGCTTATTACAGTTGTCATTTATTAAAGATAGAATACTGAAAAATGAATTAGTAATTGAAAATTCTCGTCACATCTATACAAAAGACTATATAGACTTAGTAAAAGATTTTTATTTAAAAATGTAATGTAGCTCTATAATACTCGTTTTTTTGTACTTTATTTTTAGTTTGGTATCTGTAATCTAAATGATATATTTGCCGACCTTAAAAAAATAAAATCATGGCATTGAAGTGTGGAATTGTAGGCTTACCAAATGTTGGAAAATCAACTCTTTTTAATTGTTTGTCTAAAGCAAAAGCGCAATCAGCAAATTTCCCATTTTGTACTATTGAGCCCAATATTGGAATTATATCAGTTCCAGATGATAGATTAGAGGCTTTATCGACCATAGTAAATCCCGAAAGAGTGATACCAACCACAGTGGAAATAGTGGATATTGCCGGATTGGTAAAAGGAGCAAGTAAAGGAGAGGGTCTAGGAAATAAATTTTTAGGCAACATTAGAGAAACGAATGCTATTATTCATGTGTTGCGTTGTTTTGATGATGATAACATTATTCATGTTGATGGCTCTGTTGATCCGGTTAGGGATAAGGAGATTATTGATATGGAGTTACAATTAAAAGATTTGGAAGCATTGGAAAAGTTGCGTGATAAAAATATCCGTACTGCTAAATCAGGCGATAAATTAGCGCAAAAAATCATTACAACTACTGAAAAATATATAGCACATCTTGAAGCTGGCAATTCATCAAGAAGTGTAGCTGCTACAGAGGAAGAATTAGAAATTATTAATACCCTAGATTTGATTACGGCTAAGCCAGTATTGTACGTGTGTAATATTGATGAAGCATCAGTAAAAGTAGGAAATAAGTATGTTGATGCAGTAAAAGAAGTTGTGAAAGATGAAGATGCTGAGGTAATATTAATTGCTTCTGCAATTGAGGCTGAAATTGCTGAATTGGAGGATGTGGAAGAACAGGCAATGTTCCTTGAAGAATTGGGTCTTGAAAAGCCAGGAGTACATTATTTGATACAGTCTACTTACAAATTACTAAAATTACAAACCTATTTTACTGCAGGAGTAAAAGAAGTAAGAGCTTGGACTATAACTAAAGGAACTAAAGCGCCGCAAGCCGCTGCTGTAATACATACTGATTTTGAAAAAGGATTTATTCGTGCAGAAGTGATGACATATAATGATTATGTAACCTTGGGTTCCGAACAAGCCTGTAAAGATAATGGAAAACTATCCGTAGAAGGGAAGGATTATGTAGTGCAAGATGGCGATATCATGCATTTTCGTTTTAATGTATAAATTAGATGTTAGTACTAATTTTTCTAGAAAATATACTTATAAAATTATCCATTTATTTTCTCAGTTGAAAACCCTGTTAATAAAGCATCAATAGTTTTATTAAATAAAATTTGTAGTATTTTATATTTGCATTCTATTGGATTTCGGAGAGGAAAAAGGAAATAATGTCAAAAGAAAACTATAATGAAGACAGTATACGATCGTTAGATTGGAAAGAGCATATCCGATTACGACCAGGAATGTATATTGGGAAAACAGGAAATGGTTCGTCTCCTGATGATGGAGTTTATGTTTTACTAAAAGAGGTAATTGACAACGCTATTGATGAGTTTGTGATGGGAAATGGAAAGACCATTGAAGTTTCTGTAAGCCAAAATAAAATTTCTGTGCGCGATTTTGGTAGAGGCATTCCATTAGGAAAAGTAGTGGACTGTGTTTCAAAAATTAATACAGGAGCTAAGTATGATTCGAAAGTATTTAAGAAATCAGTAGGGCTAAATGGTGTAGGAACAAAAGCTGCTAATGCTCTATCTTCCTATTTTCGTATCCGCTCCATCCGTGATGGAAAAAGCAAGTTAGTAGAGTTTGAGAAAGGAGAGATAATCAATGAACAGCCAATACAAGATAATACATCTAGAAAAGGAACAAAGGTTACTTTTATTCCTGATGAAGAATTGTTTGGAAAGTACCGTTTTATAAACGAGTATGTAGAAAAAATGATGTGGAATTATTGCTACCTAAATACGGGGTTGACAATAATGTTTAATGGAGAAAAGTTTTATTCGGAAAACGGATTGTTTGATTTATTGGAACAAAGAATAGATGCTGAGATATTATATAACATTATCCATCTGCAAGGAGAGGATATTGAAGTAGCTATCACTCATTGTAAGAGTCAATATTCTGAGCAATATTACTCATTTGTAAACGGACAGCATACCGTACAAGGCGGTACTCATCAAGGTGCTTTTAGGCAAGCATTAGTAAAAACAATTAGAGAGTTTTATGGTAAAAATTATGACGCCTCAGACATTAGGCAAGCTATAAATGCAGCCATAAGTGTAAAAGTTATTGAACCAATTTTTGAATCGCAAACCAAAACCAAGCTAGGATCGACTGAAATGGAGCCAGATGGCGTTACGGTACTCACTTTTATTCAAGACTTCCTAAAAAAGAAATTGGATAATTATTTGCATAAAAATACAGATGTAGCTACTGCATTGCAAAAAAAGATACAATTAGCCGAATATGAGCGAAAAGCAATGGATGGGGTAAAAAAAATGGCTCGTGAAAGAGCTAAAAAAGCGAGTTTGCATAACAAGAAACTCAGGGATTGCAGAGTGCATTATAATGAGCAAACGAAAGAGAATAGAGCAGATTCAACCCTTTTTATTACTGAAGGAGATTCAGCCTCAGGATCAATTACCAAAACAAGAGATATTAAAACACAAGCCGTATTTAGCCTTAGAGGGAAGCCTTTAAATTCATATGGACTTACAAAAAAAGTGGTGTATGAGAATGAAGAATTTAATCTGTTGCAAGCGGCCTTAAATATTGAACAAGGGATAGACGATTTGCGCTATAATAAAATTGTAATTGCTACTGATGCTGATGTTGATGGAATGCATATTCGATTGCTTTTAATCACCTTCTTTTTACAATTCTTCCCTGAGCTTATCAAGGAAGGACATGTTTATATTTTGGAAACTCCACTTTTCAGAGTTCGTAATAAAAATAAAACATACTACTGTTATACTGAAAAGGAACGCAAAGATGCAGTAGCTGATATTGGTATTAATGCTGAAATTACCAGATTCAAAGGATTAGGAGAAATATCACCTAGTGAATTCAAACACTTTATCGGAGATGAAATGCGTTTGGATCCAGTTATCTTGGGAAAGGAAGCAACCATACAAGATTTGCTAAAATACTATATGGGTAAAAACACAAAGGAAAGACAAGATTTTATTATAGAAAATTTAAGAATTGAAGAAGATATAATTGATGCTTAAAATTAAACTAATTTCCACTAACAGAAAAATAGTTATAATAATTACTCTGCTAATCATGGCTTTTGTAATGACAACTATTTTTTTTCCTTTGTTATTGATACGCCTTATTCCTCAATCAGGAATAGGAAATTACTTTTTGGATCATTTGTACTTTGGATATGTTTCTATTCCTATTGTGCTATATTTTATCTACACAGGTATTTTTTCATATCATATTAAGATTGATCCTTATGTTATTGACGCTAGGTCGCAAAGAATAATTTCAGGTATCTTTAAAGCACCAAATTATATTGATATACCTCATGCAATGCTAATTGATTTTTCTTTTTTTAATCGCCCTTATTCTTTTAATAAAACTTTGATGATTAAGATTAAAACTGATACTGGAAAAAAAATAGCAAAACGTTTTAACTTATCTTTTTTGTCAAAAAAAGAAGAAAAAGAAATTTCTAAAGTATTGGAAAAAATAATTGCAAAGAACAGATAATGAAAGAACATAAAATTTCAATTAATAATGAGGATGAGCAGGAAGTAATTCATGTTTCTGGGATGTATCAAAATTGGTTCTTGGATTATGCTTCCTACGTGATTTTGGAACGAGCGGTACCTCATATTAATGATGGGTTAAAGCCGGTTCAAAGAAGAATCCTACATTCATTAAAAGAGCTGGATGACGGAAGATATCATAAAGTTGCAAATGTTATAGGACATACTATGAAATATCATCCTCATGGTGATGCCTCAATTGGTGATGCTATGGTGCAAATAGGGCAAAAGGAATTGCTATTAGATATGCAAGGGAATTGGGGAAATACAGCGACTGGAGATAGTGCTGCTGCCGCAAGATATATTGAGGTGCGTTTGACTCCTTTTGCCTTGAATGTAGTGTATAACAAGAAAATAACAAAATGGTCAACATCCTATGACGGAAGAGGGAAAGAGCCACAAACACTACCTATAAAATTTCC
>Ga0206679_10004769_pt1 | contig 10117 bp, 8 predicted proteins | sample M110012015metaG_FD_155464 | JGI IMG/M metagenome (GOLD analysis project Ga0206679, IMG submission 155464) | Ammonia-oxidizing marine archaeal communities from Monterey Bay, California, United States - M1 100m 12015 | ecosystem: Environmental > Aquatic > Marine > Intertidal zone | place: USA... | reverse complement strand
GCTTCCTGCTGCAGTAAAAAGGCAATACCATCTCCTGTAGAAACATCTGTTCCAAAATTTGCAGAAAAATTCACCTTGAAAGTCTCATTGAGATTAATTCCGTCACATACCCAAACTGCTCCTGCTTCAAATACTGAGGTAGTCATCTGAAGACAGGACCCTGAAGTTGAAGCTGAGCCAACTGTTTTATAGCCTCCTGGAGAGCATGTCATTGGAGCTCCACCAGATTCAAAGAGAGGAATTCCATTAACGGTAATAGCCTGACTATAGATACCGGATGCAACACCTAGAAATGAGATAAATATTATTAGCAGTTTATTCAAGATGATAATAGTTTAGTAAAGCGAATATAAAACAAATAAGTGTAAAAATGACGTTAAGCATACTTAATTCATCTTCTTTTGGATATAACGTATTACATAACAGGGTTTTAATTTGATATAGAATAATATTTATAACGGTAAAAATGTAATTATATAGACGCCTTTTGAAATCGGTTGATAAGTTTTTGCTACTTTCATTAAGTATTCAAATAAGAGGTATTCAGATGATAAATTTCGGCACGATTCAAACATCAGATCAATTGAAACTGAACTTGTTTTCAAATGATGTTTCAGAACCAAAAGCTGTTATTATGCTTACTCATGGTATGGGAGAGCATGGGCTTAGATATAACCATATGGCAGAATTTTATGCTTCCAAGGGTATTGGAATAATCGCTTTTGATATAAGAGGGCATGGAGTATCTGAAGGAAAAAGAGGACACACTCCGAGCTATGAGCATTTAATGCAAGATTTGGATAGGGTATTTGCCAAAATAAAAGAAGCATATCCTTCAGTGCCTTTGTTTCTTTTTGGACATAGTATGGGAGGGAATTTAATTTTGAACTTTATAATAAGAAGAAAACCCCAGGTGGCAGGGGCGATTGTTACAGGGCCATATTTAAGACTGGGCTTTGAGCCTCCGAAATGGAAAATAGTTCTTGCCAAATTGTCGTCTAATCTTTTTCCAAAGTTGACTCAACCTACAGGCCTCGAGCTTGAGGCATTATCAAGAGATAAGTCCGTTATCTATAAATACGAGGATGATCCACTTGTACACGATAAAATAACTTCATCATTTTTCGTTAACGTTCATTTTGCCGGAATATTTGCCATTGAAAATGCTGGAGGTGTAGAATGCCCTTTATTAATAATGCATGGTGCTTCAGATCGATTGACATCTCCGGACGGAACAAGAGAGTTTTATGAAAATTCCAAAGAAAATGTGTCGCTCAAAATATGGGAAGGTTTATATCATGAATTGCATAATGAACCCGAAAAACAAGAAATATTTGAATTCGAAATCAATTGGATTCAAAAAATATTAAGCTAAATTAAAAGGGTAGTGGAAATTGCAGACAAACGCAATTATAAATGCAATACTCCAACCTAAATAAACCTGCAACGGTGTATGCTTATTGAGAAATAAGCGACTTGACATGATAATTCCGGAAACAACAAATGCAATCAGTATAAGCCGGTATTCAATAATTAGCTGATGGGCAAAAAAAGCGTATAAATATCCAGTGAAGATTCCTGCCCCAGCCGCATGTAGTGAAATTTTTGTCCAGAAATTAATAAGTAAAAATACAAGGGCAATAATGGCTCCTGTCAAGGGAAGAGCATAGATGTAAATCGGCAATATATTGTTTGGAGCTTTCAAGAAGAACAGGAAATATAAAATAATACAGTAAGTAAATATAATGAACAGTGGAATCATTCGATCTTTGCGATTATCCATTTCAACAGTGGAGATAATTTGCCGTTTATATAACAGGATAAATGAAATTCCTGGAGCAATTACTCCGAAAATGATAAATAGAACCAAGAGCTGGTTTTTGAGATCAGCAGGCAGTTCATAAAGAGATGGGTTGCTAATAATCTTTTCCTCAGAAGGAACGTATAGGCTAATAATTAGTCCGTATATCGGGATAAAAAGAGGAAGAAAAATCCATGAAATAATGTGAGCAATTTTTTGAATCATAGTTCTTTTCTCATTCTTGCCACGGGAATGTTAAGCTGCTCTCTATATTTGGCTACAGTTCTTCTCGCAATGTTATAGCCTCTTTTTCGTAATAAGTTCATCAATTTCTCATCCGTTAAGGGAGTTTTTTTGTTTTCAGCATCTACTGCCTCAGATAAAATTTTCTTTACCTCTCTTGTAGATACCTCTTCTCCGCTCTCGGTAGATAATGATTCTGAAAAGAAATACTTCAGTGAAAATACCCCAAAGTGAGTTTGAACATATTTGCTGTTTGCCACCCTTGATACTGTAGAAATATCCAGCTCAACTATATCGGCAATGTCTTTTAAAATCATCGGTTTCAGCTTGGTCTCATCTCCAGAAATAAAGTAATTTTCCTGATACTTCATTATAGCTGTCATCGTCATTAAAAGTGTATGCTGTCTTTGTCTAATGGCATCGATAAACCACTTGGCATTGTCCAGCTTCTGCCTTACGAATGTCACGGCATCTTTATCTGATTTTGATGTTTTTGCTCCCTCAGAATACGTACGCAGCATGTTTTCATATTCCCTGCTTATTCTCAATTCAGGTGCATTTCTGGAATTTAATACCAATTCCAGCCTTCCATCATTTTCGCTAATAATAAAGTCCGGAATAATCTGTTGATAGTTTTTTGAAGATCCTTTTGAAGATCCTCCGGGCTTGGGATTCAGTTTTAATATTTCTTCTATAGCCTCCTTTAGGTCTTCATCATTAATTTCAAGTTTTTTAGAAATTTTATCGTAATGCTTCTTGGTGAATTCTTCGAAATGATTTTCAAGAATTTTTTTTGCTGTGAAACGAGAAATATTTCCGTCCTGTTTTCTTTTGATTTGAATTAATAGACATTCCCGAAGGTTTCGAGCACCGATTCCCGCTGGGTCTAGATCTTGAATCATTTTTAATACACTTATTACATCTTCTTCCGTTGAATGGATATTCATGGAAAATGCGAGATCATCCACAATTGCTTCAATATCTCGATTCAGATAACCGGCCTCATCAAGATTCCCAATGAGCACATTGGCAATAACCTGTTCACTCGGATTCAAATGAAGTAACTGCAGCTGTTCAGATAATCTTTCTCTAAATGTATGACCACCCGAAAAAGGAATTACTTTATCGTCGTCGTCTTTGGATTGATTGCTTGATTTTGTTTTGTAGTCGGCTACATCATCATCCAAGTAATCATTAATATCAAATTCCTCATTATCGCTTTCTTCGAATGACTCTTCGTTGGAAAAGTCATCATCTTCATGCTCTTTTCCTTCTTCTAAAGCAGGGTTCTCTTCAATCTCCTGCTTAATTCTCTGATCCAGCTCCATGGTAGGTACCTGCAACAATTTCATGAGCTGAATTTGCTGAGGAGAGAGTCTCTGTTCTAGCTTTTGAATAAGATGCTGCCTTAAAGCCATAGTTTAATTATATGCTCAAATATAAGACTTTAAAGAATCAAAAAAGAATGAAAATTGAAGGGATAAGTTAAAATAAAGTTAAATATGACTATGGTGCGATACCCTGCTTAATTACCTGATAGATCTCCCATGTTTGTGTATTAAAGGCATAAATAAGTAAGTGCATATTTTCAATATTGTATGATCCGTCAAGCTGATCTGGAACAACAAAACTGTAATTTATGTAATATTTACCGTCAATTAAATCGTCACTTGAAACGGGTCTGCCGAATGAGGCATCATTTAGATTCCCCCTGTGTATATCTCTATGTACATAGCTGGAGTTGTGCGAATTGTCACTCATTTTTTGATCACCTATTAATGAATCTTCAATAAGATAGGCAGCAATTCCTAGCTTTTCAGTTACCGCAGCATCTATTGGGTCCAGTTCAAGGTGAAGAAAGGCTCCTTTGGTTTGGTCAAAATAATTGAGCTCAGATTGCATATTAACCTTTAAATTATTTGCGGTCAGCTGATCATTCACCATACTCGTCCATTGGTTAGGACTTTGAAAAATATCTCCGTTGTTGAATCTGTTTATAGTTCCTCGAGGGTTTCCTCCAAATCCACCGTCATTTTCTCCAAAATAGAGACCAATTTCTACACCTTCAGGATTCGTAAAATCCATTGGATAATCAGGTGGAGAAACAACCTGAAAATCTCCAATTCCATCAGGGCCAGCATGTATAGAAGCTATGAATACCCGCGAAGGATTGGCTTCATGCAACTGATGTGCAAGGTCAGCTGCTGCAGGACAAAACACACATTGATGTCCGGTAAAATCTTCTATAAGTATATTTCTGTTTGTATTTGTATTTTGTGAAAAAACGGGCCATTCATTATTTTCATAGTCGGACCAGCTGCCGGGATAAAGAGTGGTATCAAGCTCAAGATTAACCTGAGTGGGATATGGGTTTTCAATGTGATCACAGGAGCAAATCAAAAATCCAATACAGCTAAAAAGAATAAGTTTGCGCATATTAAAAACTTTGGGTAAAACTAAGTGTAAGGCCATTATTGGCCGGTACAAAACGACAGACTCCTCCGACACAAAACAAACCTGCTCTTTGTCTACCATAGGATATTGTAAACCTGGTTGACTCTCTTATATATCCACAAGTCACGATGGGGTAGTTTACTCTTTTGTCTTTGTCAGGGTTGCCATAATTATATTGATTCATAAAGCTGAAAAAATAATGTGGAGATACAGTGTATTCTACCAGGGCAGTAAACCAATTTCCTTTGTCGTTAATCTCTCCATCTGGCTTTGGTTGAACAAATAAGCCCTGGAGTTCTGCTCGAATGGAATGTTTTGAGGAAATCTTATATAACATTTCAATAATTCCAATATGGGAATTTATAACCCCTTGAGCGTCGTTAGAGATTTTTGCTACATCATTGTTAATCATGATATTATAATAGCTTAAAATTCCAGAAAATTTCTTATTAATTTTTTTGGAGATATAAAAATTAATGTCCTGCCAATACAAGCTGTCACTCATGACAAAAGGGGTGGATTTATAAGCAATACCTGTAGAATCTGATGGGTACGTCGAGCTGTAATTTTTCTTGGGCTCATAGGTAGTGGAATAGTTAAAGCCTAAAGTTGTTCCATATTTCCCTCCAAGCTTTGTCTTTCTTAGAAAAGTGTACATGACATCCGCTTGAAATGCGACCTCTCCTATGGGTTGGGTGGCGTAGGGGTATAAGGTAGCTACAAGGTTGTATGTATGCGTTTTATTCATTGCGGGTAAGAAGTTAATAAAAACGTCCTGCAAATCTTTTGTGCGATCTGATCTATAGCTCATATTATCGACCGATTTCCCTGAAACAAGTATACCTAGCCCTTTTCTTGTATAGCTAAAGTTAAAGACACTGGCATGTCCATAATTGTATATGTTCCCGTTGTCATTGCTTGGATCTTGCTCTTTTTGAATGTATTCTCCATCAAAATAAAAGTTCTTGTAATGTAGATTAAATCTACCGCCATAGGCGCCTACATTTTCCGGCAGGTTTAATACAGAATTGTCGTCTTTTTGATATTTGCTCACAAAGGAGGCTCCCAAGGTAATATCTACTGGAAGGTTTGCCATTTTTGGAAATACTTCATTCAAATGGAACTCTGCATCGGTTCCTCGCACTATTCCAGGGCCATGCACAATCCTTCCCTCCTGAAAAGACAGCCTTTGATATCCATAGACTCCCTTCAGAACAATTCCTTTCTTCGGCTTGACAATTATTCGAGCGCCATCTAATAAATTGTCGTATCCCAGAGCCCGGTCTTCATAGGCCCGTAAAGAAAGGCCAGCACCAAACTGCTCATAAAAAGAGCCAAGGGTAACGTCAACGAAATCATTTGAATATCCTACATAGCGCATACCCAAACCAGTTCCGTCAAACCTATTTGGATATCCCTGAATTCGAGGCAAATAAGATTCCAGTCGCATTCCTGCCTTAAAATTACCGTTTGTATAAAAGACATTCATATACGAATTAATCAAGCCTTTTGATGGAGGTTGATTTGCCCCAATAACCGTGTCTTCGTTTAAATATTGAAATGTGGATTCGGCATTTCCGCTGATTGTGCCTTGTGCAAACAAAAAAGAAGCCCCCAATAAGAAGGGAGCTACTAGCAATAATTTCAAATTCATGCAAATTCTATTTGGCACCAAGCTTAAGTATTTCTTCAAATAATTTATCCTCATCTCCCGGTGCGTAATTATTGTGTGAATATACGATATTTCCTTCACTATCAATTAAAAAAGTATGGGGTACATTATTCACTCCCATAGCTCTTTTGAAATCCCCATTAGGATCTAAAAGAATTTTATAATCCCACGCTTTCCCATTGACATAAACAGGTACTCTTGCTTTAGTTTTCTCATCATCTATAGAAACTGCAACTAAGGTCACTCCGGTTTCATCCTGCCAGTCTGGATACAGCTCATGAATGGTATTCAGCTCTTTTTTACAAGGAGAGCACCATGTTGCCCAAAAGCTAATTACTATAGGGCCTTCTAAACCCATTTCAGCAGTGTTGACTGATTTTCCTTTCATGTCCTTTAACACGATTGAAGGAATTTTTTTATTAGAGGATGTTGAATGTTCCTTCTGAGCAAAAGAAAATCCGATTATAAAACAGAATAGAGTAAGTATTGATAACTTCATAACATATTTTTTCTTCATTCTAAACAAAAAGAATGCCAGAACAAAAGTAATCATATATATCCCATGGCGAAAATTTGGCACTGAATTTGTGCATATTTTGTGTTTTTGTATTTATTAACCTATATTTGCTAATACATTTATGAAAAAGTTATACCTCCTTTCGCTTTTACTAATACCATTGTTCGCTGTATCACAGACTACCATTAATATACATGGGGATTCAGACGTATTGTCTGGTGGAACACATGAAGTAATTACCAGTAGCCCTGACCCTGTTGATATTACATTTGACATTAACAATATTGGTTCGTCTGCAACATGGAGAGTTACCCGATATCAACTAAATGTACCGAATGGTTGGTCAGATTATTTATGCTGGGGACATTCTACAGATCCCTTTGGAGGAACATGTTATTCTTCAGGTCAGATGAGCGGAAATCCATGGACTACTCCGAGCTCAGGATCATTTGCTGTTGGAAATGGCGAATACGGGAAACTCAAGGTGACAATTAAGCCTGAAGACCTTGCACATGGTCACGCTCAGTATAGGTATTACATTTCTTATAACGGAACATTATACATAGATTCTGTAGATGTAGATTTCGTATATACATTAGGAGTTCCTGAAGCTGAACCTGTAACTGTAGCCATTGTGCCAAATCCAGCATCTGAATACATTCAGGTCTCACTGAGTGGTGTTCAAAATGCTAAAATGAGAATGGTAGATGTTCTTGGAAACTTAGTTATACAGGAATCCATATCGTCTTCGGAAAAGATTGATATATCGTCATTCAAAAGTGGGATATACATTATTTCTTTTGATATTCCCGGTATGAGTTCGATTGTACGAAAAGTCATTATCAAACATTAATCCTTTAACCTTTATTTTAAATGGATTAGACAATATAATTGTCTAATTTCGCGGTATGTCTAAAAGAAGGAAACAAAACTCCAAAAGAGGTATCAAAAAAAATTCAATAAGACCTCTGTTAATTCAGGTTTTTGAACGCAATCAAAAAAGTGAATTAACACATAAGGAGATCTGTCAAATTATAGATGCAAGAACTCCGAATTCCAGACAAAATGTATTTGAGGAATTAAATTCTTTGGTTCGGCATGGTACAATTGAAAGAGTTAATCATTATACGTTTAAAGGCCTTCAAAACAAAACCTATCTTGAAGGAAGAATTGACATTACCCAAAGAGGGGCAGGCTTTGTGTCGGTCGAAAGCCGTCAGCGAGACATTTATATTTCTCCACAAAACACGAACAGAGCCCTGCAAAATGACAATGTCAAAATCAAAATCATAAAGGAAGGACGATCAAGAGACGAAGCAATTGTTGTACAGGTTTTAAAAAGGGACAAAGAGCAATTTGTAGGAGAGCTACACATTCGAACAAAAGATGCCATACTGATTCCGGACAATTCCAGAATGGGAATAGAGATTATTATTCCACTTTCAAAAATCAATGAGGCAAAACACGGCCAGAAGGTACTTGTAAAAATTTCTGCCTGGCCTAAAGGTTCTAATACTCCATATGGTGAAGTATCGGCAATTCTGGGATCATCTGGAAGTAACGATGCTGAAATGCTGTCTATTTTGTATAATCAAGGTATTGAACCGGTATTTCCGCAAGAGGTTGTAGATGAGGCTGAATATGTCAAAGTCGAGTTGGATGAGACTGAAATCAAAAAAAGACGTGATTTTAGAAAAACATTGACATTCACCATTGATCCTTTGGACGCCAAGGATTTTGATGATGCTATTTCTATTCAAAGGCTGGATAATGGAAATCTGGAGGTTGGAGTGCATATTGCAGATGTCAGCCACTATGTTAAGCCCAATAGTCCTATGGATAAAGAGGCGGTTAAAAGGTCAAATTCGGTATATCTTGTAGATAGAGTGATTCCAATGCTTCCCGAACAATTGTCTAATGTGGCTTGCTCCTTAAGACCCAATGAAGATAAGTACAGCTTTTCTGCCGTATTTGAAATGGATGAAAACGGTAAGATTTTCAAGGAGTGGTATGGTAAAGGAGTAATTCATTCCGATAGAAGATTCACTTATGAAGAAGCCCAGGAGGTTATTATGGGAGCAGAAGGGGACCATCAAACAGAATTAAAGCTTCTTGATAAAATAGCAAAAGTCATGCGTAAGCGCAGATTAAAAAATGGCGCTTTAAGTATTGAATCTGAAGAAATGAGGTTCAGGCTGGGAGAAAGTGGATTCCCTCAGGAAATTCTGATCAAAACATCAAAGGATGCACATAAACTGGTCGAGGAATTCATGCTTTTGGCCAATCGTCATGTAGCTATGTTTTTAGGAAAGCCCACTGAAAAAGAACCAAAATCAACCTGTATTTATCGCGTACATGATACTCCTGACCCGGCAAAACTTGACATTTTTGCGGTGTTTATAAAAAAATTCGGTTACAGTGTGGATTTAACCCAGCCTGGCAGTATTTCAAAAAACATCAATAAGCTTTTATCAGATATAAGACTCAAAAATGAGTATTCCATGATTCAGTCGATGGCGATTCGATCGATGGCAAAAGCAACGTATGAAGTTGAAAACATTGGTCATTACGGACTTGCATTTCAATACTATACTCATTTTACCTCACCAATAAGGCGTTATGCTGATTTAATCATCCACCGAATGCTGGAGGATAAATTGAGCAAATCGGGATTCAAATTTGACAAGGGCTTAGAGCAAATTTGTAAGCACATATCCAATAATGAGAAAAAGGCAGCGGAAGCAGAAAGAGAATCCACAAAGTATTTCCACACCTTATTTGTACAAGAATTTATCGGTGAAGAATTTGAAGGAGTGATTTCAGGAATTGCGGACCACGGAATGTATGTTCGGATGGATGATAATCATTGTGAGGGCATGGTGCCTATGAATTCTATACCAGGTGATCGTTTTCATTTTGATCATGAAGCATTTCGAATTGTTGGTGCACGAAGCAAAAAAGAGTACAATTTTGGTGATAGAGTTAAAGTCCGAATATACGAAGTAAGCCCCCGAAAAAGACAGGTTGATCTTGAATTAGTTGAGGAATAGACCTACTCCCTTGTTAGGTATTATTTTATAATAAAAGTTCTAAAAGAAGTGGAACCGTCTTTGTTGTAGATATTAATCATGTATGATCCGCTTGACAGAGCAGAAGTATTAACAGCAGTTTTGTTTGATTTAATTATTCCCTGGCTGCATTTCTTTCCTAATAGGTCTGTAATAATATATTCATCTGAAACATCAGAATTAGAAAGCAGGATAAGAAACTCTTTTGCCGGGTTAGGATAGATCGAAAAACCACTCTCAATTCCTTCGTCAAGACCGACACTAAGGTTTCTTACAACAGAGTGTTCTTCTCCACCAAAATCTGCGGCGCTTATGGTGTATATGGTGCCGCCAAAATTATCTTTAAGGTCCAGAGTCCCATC
>Ga0206679_10004765_pt1 | contig 10117 bp, 10 predicted proteins | sample M110012015metaG_FD_155464 | JGI IMG/M metagenome (GOLD analysis project Ga0206679, IMG submission 155464) | Ammonia-oxidizing marine archaeal communities from Monterey Bay, California, United States - M1 100m 12015 | ecosystem: Environmental > Aquatic > Marine > Intertidal zone | place: USA... | reverse complement strand
TTGCTGGAGTTTTAATTGGTTTGATGGTTGGTCCAAATCAATCTTGTAGTAGATCCTTAATGTCACAATTGACTCCTAAAGATAAGCAAAATGAGTTCTTTGGTTTTTTTGCTTTAACTGGAAAGGCCACTGCTTTTTTAGGCCCTTTGTTATTTGGGATTATCACTTCAATTTATAGTCAGCAAATGGCTCTTTGGGTTGTGGTTTTTCTTTTTGTATTAGGTTTTTTACTCTTTAATAGGATTAAATTTAAAACTATATATTTACAAAATGAAAAACCTTAGTTTTTTATTATTGTTTTTACTTTCTTCATGTACTTATAATGAACTTCCGATAAGTGAGATAACTATTTGCGAAACAAATTCTTCCTCTTTTTCAGATTGTGTTTTGCCTATTGTTGAAGACAACTGTGTGAGTTGTCATTCAGAAAATGGAGGGCAATCGCCATTTCTAACTAGCTTTCCAGAGATCAAATTAGCAGTTGATAATGATGATCTTTTAGCTAGAATTAATGATAATATGCCTCCAGGTAATTTGATGAATTCTAGTGATATTTTTATAATTGAAAATTGGATAGATGAAGGCACTCAAAATAATTAAAATTTTTCTTCTTCTTATTATTTGCCATTCAGTAAGTGCTCAAAAATATATTTCAAAAGAAGGGACAATATCTTTCTTTTCAGATGCTCCATTAGAAGATATTTCGGCTATAAATAAAAGTGTAAGTGCTGTCTATGATTTCGAATCAAATGATTTAGTATTTAGCTTATTCATAACAGATTTTGTTTTTCCAAAATCATTGATGCAAGAGCATTTTAATGAGAATTATTTAGAGTCTGATTTGTATCCAAAATCTACTTTTATTGGAAAAGTAATTTCACTAAATAATGATGTTGCTTCAGTTAAAGGAGATTTGACAATACATGGTGTTACAAATAGGATTAATGTAATTGGATCTTTAATAAAGAAGGATAAAGTCAGGATTTCAGCCGACTTTAAAGTACAGTTAGAAGATTATAATATTGCAATTCCAAAAATTGTAATGTATAAAATTGCTGAAGAAATTGAAATTAAAGTTGAAGTAGAGCTAAAAGAAATTAAATGAAAAAAATAATTATTTTTGGACTTTTGGTGTCCTCATTTATTGCAAAATCACAAGAAAATTTACTTAATTTATTAGGTGATGATAATGAGCCAATGTATATTTCCTATTTATTTAAAGGCACTAAAGTTGTTAATGGACAGTCAGTAGAATTGCCATCAAAAGGTGTTCTGCAATTTACAATTCAACATAGGTTTGGGACTTTGAATTCTGGTTTTTATAATTTGTATGGTTTAGATAATTCCCAAGTTCGATTAGGTTTTGATTATGGAATTAAAGATTATTTATCAGTTGGAATTGGGAGATCCTCTGCAATTAAGAAAATTGACATGAATTCTAAGTTTAGAATTAAAAGGCAAATAAAAGAAGGGTTTCCCTTTACAGTAGTTATGAATTCTGCAATTTACATTAAGCAGTGGCAGTCTGCTGATGCGCAATTGGAGGCATTTTTATTTACTAATCAATTAAGTTTTACCAATCAATTACTTGTAGCACGAAAAATAAATCGTGATTTAACAATTCAATTTTCCCCAACAATGGTGCATTACAATTTGGTGGAAAAAAGTGTAGAAACACATGATAAATATTCTGTTGGAGTTGGAGGTAGGTATAAAATCACGAAAAGACTATCTTTAAATAGTGAGTATTTTTATCAGCTAACTGATAAAAAGAATAATAATGCACTTTCTTTTGGTTTTGATATTGAAACTGGAGGGCATGTTTTTCAGTTGCATTTGAGTAATTCATCTGCAATGATAGCTCCTGAGTTCATTACTAAAACTAATGGTAATTGGCTTGATGGAGATATTTATTTTGGCTTTAATATTTCGAGAGTTTTTACGATTACTAAGTAGACTTTATCTATTTTTGCTTAGTGCAAAGTAAAGAATTTGATATAGCAATAGTAGGTGGCGGAATAGTTGGCTTAGCTACTTCCTATAAATTACAAAAGAAATTTCCTGATTTAAATATTGTTGTTTTTGAGAAAGAAAAAGAGTTAGCTTTTCATCAAACTGGCAGGAATTCTGGTGTAATTCATTCGGGACTTTATTACAAACCTGGAAGTTTTAAAGCAAGAAATTGTGTTAAAGGTAGAAAGCAATTAGTTGAATTTGCTGAAGAAAATAATGTTGCGTATGATGTCTGTGGTAAAATTGTTGTGGCTATAAATCAAGAAGAATCCAAAAGGTTAGAGCAATTAAAGTTAAATGGTGAACAGAATGGATTGACTGGATTAAAGTTATTAAATCCTAACGAATTTAAGAAAATAGAACCTAATATTGATGGATTAAAGGCGCTTTGGGTTCCTGAATCTGGCATTATTGATTACAAAGGGGTAACAGAAAAACTTGCTAAAAAGGTAAAAGAAATAAACCCGAGTAGTGAGATAATTACTGACTGTGAAGTTGATAATTATTCAAATGAACTGATAAATACTTCAAAAGGAGAGTTTACTGCAAAGCATATTGTTTTTTGTGGAGGGTTATTTTCCGATAGATTAGCGACTAAAGATAAAGTAAAATTAGATATGCAAATTGTTGGTTTTAGAGGGGATTATTATGAGCTCTCGGAAAAAGCAAAAAGCAAAATTAACAACCTTGTTTATCCAGTCCCAAACCCTGAGTTCCCTTTCTTAGGAGTCCATTTTACAAGAATGACGAATGGCGATATTGAGTGTGGACCAAATGCCGTTTTTACTTTTAAAAGAGAAGGGTATAATAAAACAGATTTTAGTTTAAAAGATACATTCCAGGCACTATCATTTAGGGGTACTCGTAAATTGTTCATAAATCATTGGAAATTTGGTGTTAATGAATATAAAAGGGCGTTCTCAAAATCTCTATTTTTGAAAGAATTACAAAAGATGATGCCATCATTAAAAATGAAGGATATTGTGAGTGGTAGAAGTGGAGTAAGAGCAATGGCTTTGGGTATAGATGGTGAGGTGATAGATGATTTTAAAATTGTAAAAAATAAATATAATATTCATGTTTTGAATGCTCCTTCCCCTGCTGCAACTGCCTGTTTTTCAATAGGTGAGCAGATTATGGAAGAGGCAATAACACATTTTAATTTATAACTAAATGATTAAATTTTTAGGGTTGTTATCGAAAAAGAAAAAAGTAAAACCTGCAACTGCAGCAGCAATTTATGTTGCTTTATTGCAAAATGTAATTACAGAGGGTTTTATTGAAATAAAGGATTTTATTAATAACAATAATAATCTTGAAGGTGCTCCTGATTTAAAAGATGCGGATATTGATTGGTTTTCAAATATTATCTTTTTAGGAAATATTCAAAGGTTGAATGTTTATTTTGAGGAGGATGAAGCTGTAAAGTTAAGGTCCTTTATACTTGATGAAGTATATAAAGAACTTGAAGGAAATGCTCAGCATTTAGCAATTGAAAGATTCTTAGATTATGAGAATTATTTTAAAGACTTATTGGTAAAACACGAATCTCCAATTAATGCAATGGCAATTGGTATTTTTGAAAAATATAATATTAATGATTTTCAAGGAGATTTATTTAAAAAGAAAAATAAACCAAATCCTATTTTCTTTAATGAGTTAAAAAATCTATTGGCACATTTTATCTGGAATTGGGAAGATTATTTAGAGAAAAATAAACTAAATTTTTAAAAAATAAAAGGCGAACATTTGCTCGTATTTTATTTTACATCTTATTTTTTATATTCCTGTATAATTACTTGGAGTTATAGCTTTTAATTCTGCCTTTATAGTGTCATTTACATCTAAAGTATCAATGAAAGATGCAATGCTTTCAGCATTTATTACAGAGTTAGTTCTAGTTAATTTTTTAAGTGCTTCATAGGGATTTGGATAACCCTCTCTTCTTAAAATAGTTTGAATTGCCTCAGCAACTACTGCCCAATTTTTTTCCAAATCATCTTCTATATTAGCTTTATTAATAAGTAGTTTGTTTATACCTTTATTTAATGATGCTAAAGCAATAAGTGAATGAGCAAAAGGAACTCCAATATTTCTTAAAACAGTACTGTCAGTTAAATCTCTTTGTAATCTTGAAACTGGAAGTTTACTTGATAAGAAGTTGAAAATAGCATTTGCCATTCCTAAGTTTCCTTCAGCATTTTCAAAATCAATCGGATTAACTTTATGTGGCATTGCTGATGATCCAACTTCTCCTTTTTTAATTTTTTGTTTGAAATAATCCATACTTACATAAGTCCAGATATCTCTTGAGAAATCAATTAGTATTGTATTTATTCTGCTAATGTTATCCATTAATGCAGCTAAATTATCATAATGCTCAATTTGAGTAGTTGTTTGTTGTCTTTCTAAATTTAGAGCATCTTTTGTGAAATTATTCGCAAAATTTACCCAATCAATCTCAGGGAATGCAACATGGTGTGCGTTAAAATTTCCTGTTGCACCTCCAAATTTGGCGTTAAAAGGAATAGTACTTAATAGAGAAAGTTGTTTTTCAATTCTTTCAGAAAAAACTTTAATTTCTTTCCCCATCCTTGTTGGTGATGCTGCTTGTCCGTGCGTTCTGGCAAGTAACGGAATGTTTTTCCATTCTTCAACTCTTGAGTTTAATAAGTCTAATACTTCAGTAAGTTTTGGTAAAAAAACTTTCTCAACAGCTTCTTTTATTGAGTAAGGAACAGCCGTATTATTAATGTCCTGTGAAGTTAATCCAAAATGGATAAACTCTTTAAATTCTTCTAATCCTAATTTGTCAAATTTCTCTTTTATAAAATACTCAACTGCTTTTACATCATGGTTAGTGATGCTTTCAATATCCTTGATTCTTTGAGCATCTTGCTCTGAAAAGTTGCTGTATAGTGATCTTAAACCTGGAAATTTGTCAGTAGGAAAATGGTTTAATTGTAAGATAGAGCTATTACATAGTGCAATAAAATACTCTATTTCAACTTGTACTCTGAATTTTATTAACGCAGATTCTGAAAAATACTCTTGCAGTGATGAAGTTTTACTGATATATCTCCCGTCAATAGGAGTGATGGCATTTAATGAAGTTAGGCTCATTTATAATTGGTATTTATTTATTTTGCAAATTTACGCAATTTAATAAGATTTGCTTTTTTATTGTGTCAGCATTTTTACTACTTTTGATTTATGGAAATATTAATTTTCTTACTTGTAGGTATTTTGCTTGTTGTAGGTATCATTGGTAGTATTATTCCTGTAATTCCTGGTCCTCCAATTTCTTATGCAGCAGTTTTGCTAATGCATTTTTTTACTCCTTATCAGTTTGATTCTTATTTGCTGATGACTTTAGCAAGTATAGTTGTTTTTGTTACCTTTTTAGATTATTGGCTGCAGATTGAGGGCGTTAAAAGATTTGGTGGCGGGAAGAAAGCAACAAACGGTACAATTATTGGTTTGCTAGTAGGAATTTTTGTTTTTCCTCCAATTGGCATATTAGTAGGCCCTTTTTTAGGGGCATATATAGGGGCTAAAATGGAGGATAAAAGTGAAGAAGCTTTAAAAATTGCTTTTGGAGCAATTATTGGTTTTTTAGGGGGAACTTTTTTAAAATTATTGATTAGTGGCTTTATTGTTTGTAAGGTTGTTTTAGTGTTTTTATAATGATAAAAATTTGTGCTGTTTCTTATTTAAATACGATTCCTTTTATCCATGGGTTAAAACAAAGTGAGTTAATACACAGTATTGATTTAAAGTTGGACTATCCTTCAATTTGTGCTGATAAACTGATTAATGGAGAGGTAGATTTGGCTTTAGTTCCTGTTGCTATTATACCAAAATTAAAAGAAGCTTATATTATTTCGGACTATTGCATAGGTTCAAATGGTGCTGTGGATACCGTTTGTTTATATTCAGATGTTCCTATTGAGCAGATTGAAAGTATTGCTTTGGATTATCAATCCAGAACTTCTGTTGCATTGCTTAAAATTTTACTGAAAGAATATTGGAAATTGAATCCTGAACTTAAAAAGGCTAATATTGGTTTTGAAGAGAATATAAAAGATAATAATGCTGCTTTAGTAATTGGGGATAGAGCATTTAACTTAAACTCAAAACATAAGTATATTTACGATTTATCAGCTATTTGGAAAGAGATGACAGGCTTGCCATTTGTGTTTGCCGCTTGGGTGACGAATAAAAAATTACCTCAGGATTTTATTATTGATTTTAACAAAGCCCTTAAAAATGGATTAAGTGATATTGATGCTGCTTTAAATTTAAAAGGGAATAATTATCCTTCTTGCGAAAAACCTAAAGATTATTTGAATAATCAAATTTCCTATTTCTTAGATGCTGAAAAACAAAAAGGAATGGAACTTTTTTTGAGGAAGGTTACGAATCAGATTGTATAAAAAAAAGCCCTACCAAATTGGCAGGGGTTTTCTTGTGTTTATAGTAAAATTATTTTCTTTTCTTCATTTGTTGCTCCTGCTTTCTTTGCATATCTTCTAATTTCTTTTGAAACTTAGATTTCTTTTTTGGCTTCTTTTTATTTTCTTGTAATTGTGCCAAAATTGCATCTTCATTTATCATTCTTTTCATAAAATATTGCTGAGTGAATGTAAACATATTTGCTAAAAAGTAGTAGTATGAAAGTCCAGCTGCATAATTATTAAAGAACCCAAGGAACATGATTGGCATAAGGTACATCATCCATTTCATTTGTGCCATTTGTCCAGTTGCCATTGATGAGTTCATACGAGTGTAAAGTAGAGTAGAGACCGTCATCAGAAGTGTAAATAAACTAATATGATCTCCATAAAAAGGAATTTCAAATCCTAGGTTATAAATAGAATCATATGAGGATAAATCATCTGCCCAAAGGAAACTTTCCTGCCTTAGCTCAATAGATGCAGGGAAAAAACGGAACATGGCAATAAGTATAGGAAATTGGAATAGCATTGGCAAGCATCCTCCCATAGGGTTTACTCCAGCTTGCCTGTACAAACTCATTGTTTCCTGCTGAGTTTTCATTTGGTCTTTTCCTTTGTTTTTCTCAGTAATTTTGTCAATTTCAGGTTTTAAAACTTTCATTTTTGCCTGTGATAAAAATGCTTTGTAAGTAAAAGGAGATAAACCTAGTTTTATAATAATTGTAAGTAAGAAAATTATTAAACCATAGCTTGAGAAAAACCCATTTAGGTAGTCAAAAATATTAATAATAATATATTGGTTTACCCAACCAAAAATTCCCCAACCAAGTGGTATTAATTCTTCAAAACCCGAATTATAAGTCTGTAAAGTCTTGAAATGATTTGGTCCAAAAAAGAATTGATAATTTAATTGCTCATCTCTTTTATGATCATAAGGTAACTCAAATTTTGCAGATAAATCTTTTATGAATTTAGAAGTTTCTTTTTTCTCAGAAACAAGATTTGTTGGTTTTTCAAATCCATCTTTAGCAATAAATATTGCACTAAAAAATTGTTGTTTGAATGCTACCCAGCTTAATCTTGCATTTATTTCTTCTTCATCTGATGATGTATGACTTAAATAATCGACCTCTTTATCAGCATCTACTTGGTAATAAATACCTGTGTACATATCCTGATTATCTTTGCTTTTTTCAGTTTGAGGAGTGCTCATTTCCCATTCCAAATTCATGTAATTCACTCCTGAAGGAATCAAACTCTCCATACCCACCATGTTGATGTCAAAGTCAACTAAGTAGTCATCTTTTAAAGTGTAAAGGTATTCAACATAATGATTTTCATCTGCCATTAATTTCATGCTTAATGAAGATCCAGAGTTATCACTAATAAAATATAAATCAGAAGTGTTTATGTTGTGTCCAGTTGTAAATTGCAAGTTAAATCTTGATGAATCTGCATCATATAAATCTAAAGGTAATGAGTCATAAGTCTGATATTCTTTTAAAATAACAGATGTAATTCTACCACCTTTATTCGAAACAGTAATTTTTAATTTATCATTTTCAATTACTTCAAATTTTTCTTCCCCAATTGCTGTATTGGCAAATACTCCATAAGTCAACTTAAGTTCTTCATTTACTAATGAGTCGTTAATTATCGGAACAGTTGCTGAAGTAATTTCAGAGGATTCAGTTTCTGGCTGAATTATAGTTTCAGTAGTTTGTTTAGTGTTTTCATCTTCAACTATAATCTCAGGAAAGAAAAAAGTATTAAAAACAATCAGAATGATTGCCATTAATACAAAACCAATTAGTGAATTTTTATCGTATTGTTTCATTTAAACTTTATTATTTATTGTTGATGCAGGCTTCTATGAATCCACAGAAAAGTGGGTGAGGGTTTGCTACTGTACTTTTGAATTCTGGATGAAATTGAACGCCAACAAACCATGGGTGAGTTGGTATTTCTACTATTTCAACAAGGTTTGTTTTTGGATTTATTCCAGTTGGAATTAAACCTGCTTTTTCTAAGTCAGCTTTGTAGTTGTTGTTAAATTCGAATCTATGCCTGTGGCGTTCAGAAATATCATTTTTATTATAGGACTTATAAGCATTTGAACCTTCTGAAAGCTTACAGTCATAAGCTCCCAAACGCATAGTACCTCCTTTTTCTGTTATTTCTTTTTGTTCTTCCATTAGGTTTATAACAGGAGCTGAAGTTTCAGGATTCATTTCTGTTGAATTAGCATCTTTTAGTCCTAATACATTTCGTGAATATTCTATAACTGCTGATTGCATTCCAAGGCAAATTCCAAAAAATGGAACATTGTTTTCTCTTAAAAATTTGATAGCAGAAATTTTCCCTTCCATTCCTCTATCTCCAAAGCCAGGAGCTACTAAAACTCCTCTTAGTCCTGCTAACTTTTCTGATGCATTGCTTTCGTTTATATCTTCTGCATGTATCCACTTCACATTTACTTTGCAGCTGTTTTTAGCTCCTGCATGTATAATTGATTCGGAAATTGATTTGTAAGCATCTTGTAATTCTACATATTTACCTACTAAACCAATAGTAATTTCTTGTTTAGGATTTTGAAGGTTTGTCAAAAACTCATTCCATTTTTCAAGTTTTACTTCAGTATTATCAGTAAGGCCTAGTTTTTTAAGTACAATTTTATCAAGTCCCTCTTTTTGCATTAATAAAGGCACCTCATAAATAGTAGAAGCATCCATTGATTCAATTACTGCATCTATTTCAACATTACAGAATCTTGCTACTTTTCTTTTTATATCAGAGCCAAGGTGATGTTCAGTTCTACAAACTAAAATATCTGGCTGAATCCCTGCTTCTAATAAAGTTTTAACTGAATGCTGAGTAGGTTTAGTTTTTAATTCTCCTGCAGCTGCTAGGTAAGGTACTAAAGTTAAATGTATGAATAATGCATTGCTTTCTAGTTCCCATTTTAATTGTCTTACAGCTTCAATATAAGGCAATGCCTCAATATCTCCAACTGTCCCGCCAATCTCTGTAATTACAAAATCAAAATTTCCAGTGTCTCCTAAAAGTTGGATTCTCCTTTTTATCTCATCAGTAATATGAGGTATTATCTGAACTGTTTTTCCAAGATAATCACCTTTCCTTTCTTTTTGGATTACTGTTTGGTAAATTCTACCTGTCGTAACATTGTTTGCTTGTGAAGTTCCATGATTTAGGAATCTTTCATAATGCCCTAAATCTAAATCTGTTTCTGCACCATCATCAGTTACAAAACATTCCCCATGTTCATAAGGGTTCATTGTTCCAGGATCCACATTAATGTAGGGGTCTAATTTCTGAATGGTTACTGAGTAACCTCTTGAAGTTAATAGCTTACCTAAAGATGCAGAAATGATTCCTTTTCCTAAAGATGAAGTTACACCACCTGTTACGAAAATATATTTTGTTGGAGTTTTACCCACAGTTTACAATAGTTTTGGTTTGTGCAAAAATACTATTTGTAAGCGATTATTCTTTGCTTAAGAAAAGTTTTATTAAAAGTTTTTAAACGAATGTAAATGTCTTAGAATGTGATGCTTGCTCCAAAGCTTGGCATTATTGGAAGCTGATTAACTCTTTCATATTTAACTCGGTTAAAGTAGAATATGTTT
>Ga0206679_10004761_pt1 | contig 10122 bp, 5 predicted proteins | sample M110012015metaG_FD_155464 | JGI IMG/M metagenome (GOLD analysis project Ga0206679, IMG submission 155464) | Ammonia-oxidizing marine archaeal communities from Monterey Bay, California, United States - M1 100m 12015 | ecosystem: Environmental > Aquatic > Marine > Intertidal zone | place: USA... | reverse complement strand
CGGATCTGCGGTGAATGTCGTAAAGTCTTCTGATACAACAGTCTCAAGCCCCGTGAAGAATAATCTTTACTTCACTCCTGGCACTCGTGAAGATGCTCACTTCTCGTCTTTTGCATGTAATATCGATGGTCCGTCTCTTACAAAGTGAAAGAGTCGCTCCGCCCGCTCATGACCGAAATACTCTCTAAAGTCAATCACCCCCAGGATCTCAAGCCCCTGTCGCTGGAAGAGCTGGAACAGCTCGGCCGGGAGATCCGTGAGCGCGTGCTCGAGATCGTGGACCGCAACGGGGGCCACCTGGCCTCCAATCTCGGATCGGTCGAGCTGACCCTGGCCCTGCACAAGGTCTTTGACGTTCCAAACGATCGCCTGGTCTGGGATACAAGTCACCAGACCTATCCCCACAAGCTGGTGACCGGACGCAAGGACCGCTTTGAGCTGATACGGACCTACGGTGGTATCTGCGGGTTCACCAACCACCGCGAGAGCATCTTTGATCTATTCGATGCCGGACACGCGGGAACCGCCTGCTCCCTGGCCCTTGGGGCCGGCACCGCGGACAGCCTCCAGGGCAAGGGTAAAAATAAAACCATCGCCGTTGTCGGCGATTCAGCCGCGGCCTCAGGAATGACCTTCGAAGCTCTGAATCACGGCGGGGTGAACAGGCAGAACATGCTGGTCATTCTCAACGACAACAATATGTCGATCAACAAGGCGGTCGGTGCGCTCTCCGCCTATCTCACGAAGGTCAGGACCAAGCCCGCCTACCAGGACATCAAGCGCGATCTTCGCACGGCTCTCGCCAAGATCCCCGTGGTCGGCAAACACATCGAGGAGGTTCTTGGAGAGGTCCACGACCGCTTTCGGGACAACCTCCTGCCCGGTACGCTCTTCCGTGAGCTGGGCTACCGCTACTACGGCCCGGTAGACGGCCATGACCTCGGCGGCCTGATCCAGACATTTGAAGACCTCAAGAACATCCAGGAGCCGGTACTCCTGCACCTTGACACCAAGAAGGGACAGGGCTTCGAGGCGGCGGACCCCATCAAATACCATGCGCTGAAGGGCTTCCTTCCAAAGAAGACGGAAAAGGACGCGCCTGAGAACGCTGGGGACGTCAAGAAACGGCCCGGCTACTCCGCTATCTTCAGGGAAGCTATTGTCGAGCTCGGCCTCAAGGACAGCCGGGTCTGCACCATCACTGCGGGCATGCCCGATGGTACGGGGTTGCTGAAATTCGCGGAGCAATTCCCCGATCGCTATTTTGATGTCGGCATCTGTGAACAGCACGGCGCCGGCTTCGGATCGGGCCTGGCCTTTGGAGGCCTGCGTCCGGTCTACGCGGTCTACTCCACCTTCTGCCAGCGCGCCTATGACCAGATCATCCACGACGTCTGCATCCAGGAAAACTCTGTCGTCTTCTGCCTGGACAGGGCCGGCCTGACCGGCGAGGACGGATGGACCCACCATGGGGTCTTCGACATCGCCTTCATGCGCTGTGTGCCGGGCATGGTTCTTATGGCGCCCCGGGACGCAGAGGAGCTCGAGGTCATGCTCCAGCTAGCCATTGACCAGACCACCACACCCATAACGATTCGTTATCCCAAGGCGACCGTCCCCGAGTTTCCCTCGATTATTCGGCAGGAGCTCCGGCTCGGCAAGGCCGAGCGAATGGTTGAAGGCGAAGGCGTTGCGCTCTTCGCCTACGGATCGATGGTGGAACACGCCTGGCAGGCTCTCGATGAGCTCTCTAAGAATGGAATCAATGCGACCCTGGTCAACGCCCGCTTCACGAAGCCCCTCGACATCGAAATGTTGAAGAGCCTGGCGGAAAATCACCACACCCTGGTCACGATTGAAGAGCATGTGCTCATGGGAGGGTTCGGCAGCGCCGTGGCCGAGGCCGTCACCGATGCGAACCTCGACTTTACCAGGGTCCTCCGGCTTGGCATCCCTGACGAGTTCATCACCTTCGGCCCCAGGGAACGGCTGCTCGAGGACTGCGGGCTTGACCCGGCCTCGATCACCAGGCGAATCCTGGAGGAATGTTCCGAGCCGCAGCCTTCAAAAGGCCGTGAGGACCGGGTGCTCTCCTGAGCTGAGCCCCGGGAAGCCCCCCTCTACTGGTTCAACAGGAGGGCGGTGTTTTCGGGATTGGCGGTCACCAGCTTCTTCCCATCGGCGAAAACCGCGATGCCATAGATAACCGGCCTCGCCCGGCGGCGAGCCAGGATCCTGCCATCGGCAACATTCCAGGTAAGCAGGGTGCCGCTGTAATCGGCTGAGATCAACTGGGTGCCTGAAGGCCGAAGTCCGAGGCCGGTAACCCAGCCGCCGTGGCCCTCGTAAACGGAGAGCTCCTTGCCGTTTTTCACCTCCCAGCGCCTGATGGTGAGATCCGAGCTTCCAGAGAAGAGGTGCTGTCCATCAGCGGAGAAGTCGAGGCAGAAAACGCCCTCCTTATGCCCCACAAACCGACCGACCTCGATGCCATTCATCGCGTTCCAGAGCTTGATGGTCTTGTCAAAACTTCCCGAACACAATTGCTGCCCACCGGGGCTGAAGGCCAAGGCGTAGACGGTCGAATCATGGGCCTTGATCGTCAGCAGCGCGGCTCCGTCGGCAACTCTCCAGGTTCGAACCGACTTATCCTGGCCGGCCGAAGCAATCATTCTTCCATCAGGCGAGAACCTGACGGCGTGGACAAAACCGCCGTGCCCGGTGAGCGTTCTCACCGCCGCCGCCGAAGAACGCTTCCAGGCCACCAGGCTGTTGCCTTCCGCCGCTGCGTAATATTGCTCGCCCGGAGCGGCCGCCACCGCGCGAACAGGCATGGCGTGGGTAAACTTCCCCTGAGCCTTGCCGCTCTCGACAGCCCAGATCCGCAGGGTCTTGTCAGCACCGCCGGAGACCAGCTGCTTCCCATTTCCCGAGAAAGACAGCGAGAGCACGTCCCCTTCGTGACCGGCGAGCTTGTAGAGCTCTTTCCCCCTGTCGGAATCCCAGAGACGAACCGTTCCATCCTTTCCAGCGGAGGCCAGCTTCCTGGCCACAGGCAACCAGTCAACCGCCAGGACGGGCCCGACATGCCCAGCCAGTGAACGCAGGATCTTCTCCCCGCTGATGTTCCAGATGGCGACAACCCCATCGGCGCCCGCCACGGCCAGGGTGTTGTTGTCAATAAAGACGAGATCCCGGCCCGCGGCCTCGCCCTGAAGGCGGACGATCTCCTGGCCATCACTCAGCCTCCAGATCCGCACCATCCTGTCATCTCCGACCGCGGCGAGCCGGCTGCCATCGAGGGAAAAATCGACACCCCTGATCTCTCCCTGGGACCCGGCAAGCTTCAGCGGCCCTGGCTTCTCCTGCGCCGCTGGGGACGTGGGCAGGACGGCGAACAGCGATGGAGACAATACGAAGTCTGAGCTCGATGTGTTTACGTTGTGTCCCTGCAGGGCCAGGAGATTCTCCCCAGCCTTGAGCTTCGAAAGATGGGGGGTGAGGTCAAACTGCTTCTCCACGGCATCGGCCACCGTCGCGCTGGCTCCCTGGCGGAAGCCGGGGGGGTTGCCTCTCACCCCCGACCGGACGACCTCCCTGCCGTTCAGGAAGGCCACGAATCCATCGTCAAAGGCCACCTTGAGAATGAGCTTGCTGGCCAGCGAAGGGTCGGGAATGCTGAATTTCGCGCGAACAAAGATCGACAGGTACCCGGGTGTTCCAGCCTGCTGGCGGTCTTGCTTCATACCATCAAGACGAGTAGTTACCGTCTTGAGCTCTGCCGGGTTGGTACCATAGCCGAAGCCCGAGGGGAGGAGCTCCCAGGCGGAAGCATCAAAGGTCCCGGCATTCCAGCCAGCTGGCGGGGCTGTCTTCCCCCTCCAGAGCCTCCACTTTTCACCGGGCCTGACAAGGGGCGTCCCCTCCATCGACAGCTTCTTCTTCACGCGGGCGGGCGGCGCAAGATTCCAGATCCGCACGATCCGGTCGGAGCCGGCCGCCGCGACCAGGGTGCCGGAGCGATCAACAGCCAGCGTCCGCAGACCGGGCGCGGCAGGCTCGAGAACACGCTCCTCTTTCCGGCCGGCCAGGTCCCATATTCTCAGCGATCCATCCGCCCCGGCCGTGACCAGCCGGCCTGATTTCTCATGTAGAACCACAGCCCGGACCGGGGAAAGCTGCTCGGCCAGGGCCAGGCCCTGATCGAGGGGCACCTCCCAGAGCTTCACCGTCTTGTCTTCTCCCCCGGACACCAGCGATCGTCCATCGGGGCTGAAGGCCACGCTCATGACCTTTCCCTTGTGTCCGGAGAACACGATCCGCTCAGCTCCATCAGCGACCTTCCAGAGCTTCACCGTCCCATCAAAGCTGGCGGTGGCAACCAGGCTCCCATCCGGACTGGAATCGACAGCGTAGACCGTGGCTGAATGGCCAGAGAATACCTGGGCGGGCTCGGCCGACAACGAAGGCGGAGCATCCACCTGGGCACACACGGCCAACAGGATTGCGGGTAAAAAGTTCATGGATTGACCTGATCAATCTATTCGACAGCAGACCCGACCGCTTGCACGTACCGGCAAGCCTCTACATTGTAGCAAAAGGAAGAGGGCGGGCAACAAACCGCTTCCTGGCAACTGCCCGCCGGAACAGGCTCAGCGGTCGCGGCGGCGAATGAAGATGAACCGCTCATCATACCCGCGACTTATGACCCGAAGCATGGTGACGTCGCCGGCGGAGGACATGGCCTGGTCAAGCTGAGCTATGTCCTCTATCTTGCTCGAGTTGACCCCGAGAATGACGTCTCCTGCGCGAAGACCTTTGCTCCAGGCGACGCTCTCGGTGTCGACATCGATGATCGCCACCCCCGTTCTTGACGGCGGCACCCTGATGCTTGCGGCGAGCTCACGAGTCAGCGTCGTAACGGTAAATCCGAGGGCCCGGCTCCCGCCGACCATCGGCTCAGCCAACTCCGTCACGGGCTTCGGCGCCCCCTGGCTCTCGGCCGGAGTCACCTTGAAGGTCTTCTTCTCGCCCCCTCGGAGAATCCCGACCAGCACCGGTTCGCCCGGCACCTGCTCTGTAATCATCAGGTGCAGGGCATGTTGATCTCGCACCTTCCGCCCGTCGAACTCTACCACCAGGTCCATCGGCCGCAATCCGCCCACAGCGGCAGGGCTCTTTCTCTCCACATAGCGGATAAAGGCGCCGCGCGGCGCGCCCAGCTTGTAATAATCCGCTATGTCGCGGTCCACATGAACTGTCGAGATTCCCATCCGGCTGATGTTGCCTCCCTTGATCCAGCGCTCCGCCAAAGCTCGCGCCAGACTGATAGGGACCGCGAAGCTGATTCCGTGATTCACCTTGCCGGAATGCGAATAGATCGCCGTATTAATACCGACCACCTCTCCCCTCAGATTCACCAGAGGTCCGCCGCTGCTGCCCGGGCTGATCGTAGCATCTGTCTGGATGAAATTTTCATAGCCCAGCAGGCTGAGATCTGAGCGGCCGAGCGCGCCGACAATCCCGGCCGAGACCGTCTGCAGCAGGCCGAAGGGATGGCCGATCGCCAGGATCCACTGGCCAACCTCAACCCTGTCAGAGTCACCCAGCCTCGCGACCGGAAGGTTCTCCAGCTCGATCTTGACCAACGCGATGTCATGGGTGAAGTCGCTGCGCACGGTTCTTCCTGGAACATTCCGGCCATCCGCCAGGGTCACCTCGAGCGCCCCCGCGCCCTCGACCAGGTGATGGTTTGTAAGAATGAAGCCCTTGGAATCGATCAGGAAACCTGAACCGAAGGACCTCTGAAGCGCCTTCTGGGAGGTCGTCAGCCCTTCAGCAGATTTGCCCTCCCGGCCGGCCTTCTTCGCCACGATAGCCACAACCGCCGGCTTGACCTCTTTCGCCACGCTGGAAAAGAGGTTTTCCAATTGGGCAGCCAGGGGCTCCACCTCAGGGGCGGCCTCCTTGGGCGAAGGAGGCGGTTGTGCCGATAACGCCTCGGCATGCCCCTCACGCTGAGGCTCAAACGGAAAAGGAACAGAGAGTGCGATGCCGGCCGCAAAACAGAGGCAGGTGAGTGCTAAGATAACCTTGTTGGCGTTCAACATGCGGGATGGCTTTCGACACAAAACGAACTAAAGGGCTCTCGTCTTCATCGGCTTAAACGCCCCAATCCCTTGAGTTTTTTTGCCGTTTTCCCGGACCGGCTCCCGGCAGAACGCCGGGCCGGCTCCCGGCAGAGCGGATGCAGCCCGAAGCAGGAGGCCTACTGCATCAGGCGGTCGGCAACACGCTGCAGCGTGTTGAGATCACGCTCGGTAGGATCGACGTGATACCAGGCCGCCTGGCCCGCCGAATCAAACATGATGAAAGAAGCCGAGCCAACCGTGGCGTGCAGGCTCCTGAAGACCTTGTATTTTTCGGTGATGTCAAAGCCTGCCGACACGCCAAGCTCATTCTCCTGGAGCTCGCCTCTCAGGTTGTCCGCCCGCTGCTGGCGAGCCTGCGGAGTGATCCCCTTCGGCATGAAGGAAAGCGTAACCGCGACAAACTTGTCCGGATTCTGCTGCTGAAGCCCATTGAGAAGCTTGAGAAATGAAAGGGCTCGAAGGTTCTTGGGTTGCCTGAAAAGAATGGCCACCACCTTGCCCTCCTTCCTGGCCGCGGCAAAGCTCACCGGCTTACCCGTCAGCCATTCGACGCCGGCATCCAGCTCAAGGCTGGGAACCTTCCCCTGAAATTCCTCCAGGTATTTCTTATAGTCCCTGGCCCGGAAATCACGGTAGATGCGAGCGACGCTTGGAAGCTGCTTGCCTACCTGGGCGAGCTCCTGCTCCATCTGATCAATCCTGTCGACATAGAGCTGGAAATTCGCCCGGGAAGCATCCACCGCCCCCAGGCCGTAGGAAGCGAAGCCCAGCCAGAAATCACAGATCAGTGACCACTGCTGATATTGCGCCCAGATGGACTTGGGGAGAGATTTGTCTTTCATGCGCTCTCCATACTCTTCCTGGACACGGATCATCAGGTTCTCGACCCCCTCGAGATCACCCAGGGCATACAGGGCCTCAAAGAGGCAGATGTTGTAGATCACGAATTGGGGACGGTCGCTACGCTCCTTCAGAACCTCCAGTATATGGTCCCGGGCCTGCTCATACTGACCCTCACGCAAAAGGCTCATCCCGATGTTGAAATGGTAGTCCTGGTTCCCCGCGAGAACATTCTCACAGCCGGCGGCGATGTATTGGCGGGAGAGCTCGATGTGCGACTTGTTGTCGCCGAGATAATTGAAGCTCAGGTCGGCCAATACGCTGAGCCCTTCACAATGCGTTGCCTCACCCGGCTTGGAAGCCGCAAGAGCCTCCTGCCCAAGCTGCTCGATACGATCGAGATAGCTCTTCATCAGGTTCTTGACCTGGGCGGCAATCTGGGCGCGCTGGGCGCGGCTCACCTTCGGAAGACCAAGCTGCTTGGTCAGGGCGTCCTTGTAGGCAAACTCCTGGCGCTTGTAGCGGCTTGAAAGGTGGCGAGCGAACGATGCCTTAACCTCGGCTGAATAGGCGCTTTCCCCGCAAGTTTTGAGAAACCTGTCGCCCAGCTCAATCGAACGTCTGAGGTCGGTGTCGATATCCTCATGCGAACGTTGCAGGTCATGAAAAACATAGGGAATGCCGGCGCGGAGCTGCTTCAGCTCATCGTAGATGGTCTGGCATTCTGGCGAAAGAGCAAGAGCCGGGGGCTCGGCAGGTTTCGCTGCGGAGGGCGTAGTCTTGCCGCCTGCACCCGGAGGCGCTGCGGGCGTAGCCTTGGTACCCGCGCCGACACCACCCTTGGCAGCACCGCCTCCGGTTGCCTCTTCCGTGGCCTCAACCGGCGCCCTGGCGGCCGGCTGACATGACTGGAGCACTCCCAGGAAGGCAAGAAGTACAGTTGTCGTCAGAAGTTTCTTCATTACTTTTGTGAACCCCTCAAAATGAACACGAAAGGTTATCTTAAGGTTAGGTTTGGGGCCTGACAAGGTATTGAATCAGCCGTCGAGAATATGCTGATCCGTTTCCCTCTATCGTATCGCTGGATGCCGACATCCGGGCCATCTTATCAGTACACCTGAGCCGAAAACCTCGCCCCCGGCTAGTCCCGTCCCGCCGCCCAGGCGGTCCCCTGGCGCAAGAGCGTCTTGAACGCCGGCACCTCCCGGGATTTCAGGTCATGCCCGAGAACGGTAACCAGGACGCGCCCCTTGCCGTAGGACCGGGCCCAGGCAACAGGTTCCCGCTTGCCGCTGTATTCCGAAGGGGCATCGAGCAGAACATGAATGCGATCCTCTCCCTGCAGTTTCGAATAGAGCTCATCGTCCGCGGTGAAATCCTCCAGGCCGGCGACGGCAGGATGCTCTCGGTCGAGCACCTTGACATCAAAGGTCCCCCGAGGGGTGTGACCTGAGATCTTCTTTCCGGACACGCGGCCCACCCAGACCCGGCCGATGATATGACGGTACTCTTCCCAGCCGGGAAAGGCGAAAATGGCGAAGTGAACAACGACCAGGCCGCCGCCGGCCTTGACGTACTCAGCCAGGGCCTTGCGCGCCGCGAGTCCGGGGTCCCGCGGAGGCGGATTTCGAAAGTTAAGCACGATGGCATCGTACTTCGAGAGACCGCCTCCGGCGAGGATGGCTGGATCTTCGCAGACGATCACCTCTGGCCCATCCTTGCCGGAGAGCAGCGCCCGCAGGTGAGGCGTGGTCTTACGCCAATCGTGCGCGGGAACATCATCCCCGGCAACGATCAGCACCTTCTTCTTCACCGTGGCGGCCTGCGCAGGCACGCTAGCGGCCGCGGGAGGTGACTTCCCGAGCTTCGGCAGGTTTCCGCTCCTCAGCAGGATCTCTTTTTCGTCCGGATTAGTGCGGAGGTAGTGGCCGGACTGTACATCCGCGCGAAGGTAGTGATCAAAGAACGCGAGCGAGTAGGCGTTCACGACACTCTTTGCCCGGGCGCTGGGCAGAAACTCTCCGCCTCCGATACCATCGCCAAAGCTTGGAGCGATGGCATCCATGTCGGTGAAGCTGAAGTGCCCGCCCCGCTTCAGCGACACCAGGTGTTTGGGACCCTCACACCCCTGGTAGTACAGCCTGGCAACCGCATTCCCGGCCGCGCCCATGGTCCGGTCCTTCTCACCAAGCATGAGCAGCATCGGCACGGAGGTCTTTCTGCCGTAGCCCACGGTCATAGGAAGGATGGCCTTCACGCGACGGTCGGTCTCGGCAACCTTGCAGACCGTAAAACCGCCAAAAGAGTGGCCCAGGATCCCTATTCGCTCGCTATCAATACTCTTTTGCAGCCAGCTGCCGGCCTGGGCGTTTCGGCGAAGCAGCTCCGTTATCAGGAAAGAGACATCGCGGGGCCTGTTACGCGCCGAGCGGCCTCGCCCGGACCTGTCATACGGAAGCGCCCTGGACGGTAGCGGGGCGAGCCCGGCATTACCTGTATGATCGGCCGAAACAACGATGTAGCCATGACTCGCGAGATGCTCGACCTGGAAGATGTTCTGGTGACGGATTCCCCCATTGCCATGGGAGAAGACGAGCAACGGAAAGGCGCCAGGGCGCAAAGCCGCCCCCCGGACGCCAACGCAGCGGAAGCGGCCCTCGACCTCCGACAGCTTTCCGCCGAAGTGGTCAACGAATTGACCGGCCTCGGCCTGGTACTTACCGAAAAACTCGCTGAAGGTCGTCTTCTTCCCCGATCGCGCGGATTCAACCGCGGGATACCACACCTCGGTAACCAGCGTCCGCGGCCCGCCGGAATAGCTGTCCTCGCGGTCCTGGTCGACCAGGACCATGGTACGAACACCGACCGGATAGCTCCCGGGGGCCGAATAATCCTTTCCCGCGGCGCTGAGAGCCGGCACCGAGAGGGCGGGCAGGATGACGAGAAGAGCTCTTATTATCATCATATCTCCAAATCCGGCTTCTTATGAAAGCCCGCCGGGCCTCCGCTACTTGCCCCCGAGCGTAACCTTCAACTCGAGGTCCTCGCCGGCCCGCGAGAGCTTGAGTACTACCGTATCCCCCGGCCGCCGCTGGTTCATGACTCTCTTCAGCTCGGTGGTCGAGGCGAT
>Ga0206679_10004760_pt1 | contig 10122 bp, 11 predicted proteins | sample M110012015metaG_FD_155464 | JGI IMG/M metagenome (GOLD analysis project Ga0206679, IMG submission 155464) | Ammonia-oxidizing marine archaeal communities from Monterey Bay, California, United States - M1 100m 12015 | ecosystem: Environmental > Aquatic > Marine > Intertidal zone | place: USA... | reverse complement strand
ATTTCCGAAGGACAATATGAGTGCCCCGCGCTGCTTGAGAGCCAAATTCGTGGGAGCGATGAGATCGGTGATGTTGTTAGTCGATTGATTGACCGCGAACGAGGAGATTGGATCTGCATCCACGATCAGTACGGGATAGGAAGGCTCGTAGACAACAGGATGATCACAAGTTTCCAGCGAATCCCCGGTGGCCTGTACGAAACGATGATCCGCCCGCTTCCGTGGGGGGATGGGCGGAGCTCAATTCAGGTCCTCGCTGGGTGGGAGTTCCTACTTTGGATCTCGTTATACGGCTTAGCGGCATACGGCTTATGGGTCCACGGCAAGGGCCACCGTGTGCTCATATACCCAACCTTGTTGCTGTTTGCTATCAGTATTTCAGGAGCCGTAACACACGGGAATTTGGGAACAGCCTTCCGTCACCGAGGACAGATCTGTTTTGTGTTGGCTGTGCTTGCGATGGCTGGGGTTCAAGCAATCGTGGAAGGCCGGAGGATGAAATCGCGAGAACGAAGCCTCGGAACCGTGTCAGATGATGAGTACGTGGATAGAGAAGAACGGTGAGATCACGTGCTCGACGAGAAGGCAGAGCGGTTGAAGAGGGTCTCCCATCCCCTCTTAAAGCAATCGAAGGCAAGTCCCGAAATGTGGATCATCGTGTCGTCAAGGGCTTTGGTGAAGAGTGGTCACGCTTTGGAAACCGCCAACTTGAAGTAGACGAGTTGGAGACCATGTTCAGCCACTACACCTCGGTGTTCCCATGGGAAGACCTGCCTGAAGACGCGGAAGGCTTCGACGCTGGTTGTGGCTCTGGTCGATGGGCCCGCTTCTTCGCCCCACGAGTGGGTCGACTGCACTGCATCGATGCGAGCGAGGCAGCACTAGACGTTGCTCGCCAGACGCTTGCTAATGAGACCAATGTTGAGTTTCGACATGAGGATCTCAGTTCCCTCGGGCTTGAAGACGCAAGTTGTGACTTTGGATATGCACTTGGAGTCCTGCACCACATACCCGACACGGAACACGCCGTGGCAACGTGCGCAGCGAAACTAAAACCTGGGGCACCGTTTCTCGTATTCCTGTACCACGACCTTGAAAATTACGGCTGGTTGCACCGACTCCTTTTCCTCAGGGTCGTCACAGCGATCCGATTCGTCGTGGCGCGCCTGCCATCAAAGCCTCGGTCATTGGTAGCGGATCTGGTTGCTGCACTCGTCTATTGGCCACTTGCCCGTTTGGCCCGAGTGGTCGAAATGGTTGGACGGGACCCTGCGTTTCTTCCATTGTTCCAGTATCGGCATCGGTCGTTCTATGTGATGCGTAACGACTCCTTGGACCGGTTCGGGACTCGTCTTGAGAAGCGATACAGCAGGGAAGAGGTACGTCGACTCCTTGAGAGTGCAGGTCTTGGGAAAGTGGTCTTTTCTGAGGGCCCACCATGGTGGGTGGCAGTCGCATGGCGTCGGCATGAGGGCTTATGACCTACAAACGTTCCGACAGTTCCTTGTATCGGAAGCCGCTGTTGGACTTGTTAGCGCGCTACGTAGAGATCCGCGCCGCCTTGTGACTCTGCCGATCTACGCTCTTGGTCGTCGCATCGTTTGTCGGTCGCGCGTATTTATCTCAAGGGTGTTTGTGTGGTGAGTGCCCCATTCCCTGTAAGGCATTGGTGGGCCAGCTGGGCGGAGCGGGCTAGGGGCGAGGTCATCCTTGTTTTGATGGGACGTCTTGCCAATGTGGTCGCGGGCACAGTTTTTGTGCTGCTTACAGCTCGACATTTGGGTCCGACCGGTCGAGGCGTAATTGCTCTTGCGTTCACACTTGCCTGGGCAACCACGAGCGTGGCTGATCTTGGCACCTCAACTAGCGGTCGGATTGGCCTCCTCGCACCGGACAGTGGCATAACAGAGCGTGATGTCCTGTCTCTGACAGTGGCGCTAGTTCCTTTGCAGGCAGTGCTCTCTGTCATTGTCGTGCTGTCTGTGACCTCACTACACCTGGGTGTGCGCTTTGCAGTTGCGGTCATTGCATTGAGCGTGGCGACGATGATGTTCAATTCAGCCGTATGTCTCGTCTACGGACTACGACGCTATGGGGTAGCGGTAACAGCGGAGGTCAGCCTCGCCGTCTTACAGATCGTTTGTCTTGTTGGCCTTTTCTGGACCGGTCGGCTGACCACCACATCAGCCATTGTTGCCATGACTATCGGGCTGTTTCTCTGTGCAGTTTGGCTTGCGCATGCAACCGGAGCCTTGAGTCGTGACCTATTAGTCAGACACAACTCCCAATGGTGGAAACTGGTCACCGATGGACTCTCGCCTATGGCGGGAAACTTCTCGCTCTTCCTAGCGCTGAGGGCTGACAGGTTGATTATTGCCGTAGTTGCTGGGACCCACTCACTAGGTATTTTCACTATCGCACTTGCCATTCCCGAGACGCTCCGAATCTTGCCGAAAGCTGTCAGTCAGGTGATTGCTGACCGAGTTCGCAGCGGAGTCGACCAGGTCGCCATGGCTAGGCGGCATGCCAGACGTTTCGTGTTCTTGTACAGCCTCCTTCTGATGGTTGCATTCTTGGTTGGTTGGTTTCTTCTCCCGGTTGTGTTCGGCGAGGGGTTCCGAGACGCGCGAGACGTGCTCCTAATAGTCGTCGTTGCTGAGGCGGTATTGTCAGTTCACCTGATGCAGCAGGCTTTGCTGGTCGGCTTTGGTCGTTCTACCGGAATCGGTGTTCCACAGGTCGTCGGTGCGATCGCAGTGGTGGTACTGGATCTCGTGATGATTCCCCCTTGGGGCATGTTGGGTGCCGCATGGGCATGCCTACTCGGCTATGGCGTTCTAGCGATCACATCGATCGTTTGGACAAACCGGGAATTAGGAAGGCAAGTTCCGTGATCCGCTCTAGTAGATCAATCAGGTCGATCGGCTACGTGCCCCACGGATTGGAGATGGAGCGACCGTTTGATCGTCGGCGCTTTCCGAGGTACGCGGCTATGCGAGGTCTGGTATTCGATATTGTCTCGGGCTGGGAGGACCACGACATCATCGTCTTGTCCCCCAGGGCTGATGTCACTAGATGGGCTAATGCCCCACCCGATCGAAAGGTCATCTTTGACCTCCCGGATTCCTTCCTGGACGAGGGTCGAGGGTCGAAACGGGCGGCACGTGGTCTGGCCAAATGGGCTACAGGCGAGATCAGTAGGCCAGTGGGCAGTTACCTACGGGCAGTTGAGCGATTGTTGAGACGGGCTGACGCTGTCGTATGTAGTACTGAAGAGCAGGCTGCAAAGCTTGGCCACCACAATCGCAATGTGCACCCAATCCTCGATTTACACGATGAGTTTGAGTTCCGGGCACCGAGATTCCGCCTCTCGGACCGACTGGACATCGTGTGGGAAGGCCTTACCTCGACGCTGTCGGCGATGGGTCCGGTGCTACCAGCTCTACGCACGCTGGCGCGAGAACAGGAGGTTCGACTTCACCTAGTTACTGATTTGTCGTCGCCTCGGTTCATGAATCGGTTCTTGGTGCGCCAAACGGAGGATCTCGTGGCCGATTGGGGCATTGATGTCAGGCTCTATCAATGGAGTATTGATGCGTTGACCGAAGTCGCGGACAGATGCGACATTGCTATCGTGCCGGTCGACCTGAAAGATCCGATGGCGTCTGGCAAACCTGAGAATCGGATGAGGATTTTCTGGCGTCTTGGACTCCCAGTTGTTGCTTCAGCCAACCCTGCGAACGTGCGAGCCGCGTCTCTCGCTGGCCTGCAAGATCAGGTGCTTTGTTCAACGACTGATGACTGGAGGCGCGCTTTGGAGAGCCTCCAGGCGTGCCCCGAGGACCGGTTTGCCCTTGCCTCGGCGGGCCAAACAGCTGCCCTGACCGTGTATTCGGAAGAGTCTCTTGCTCAGCGCTGGGACCGACTCTTCGAGACCCTGTAATGAACATCCCAACTGGGCCAGCCTCCGGTATGTCAACTGTTACCTATCTCTCGATGGATCCGGTGACCGGTACCGTTGGCTCTTCACAGGTCCTCAGGTACGTCCTACGTCTCGCGGACCGTGGATTTGACGTCGATCTCATCACCTTTGAGCATTCCGTGGATCCAGTTGTCCTTGAGACTCTCGTAGAGCTCGGTGTGAGATGGCGCCCACAGAGGTTTGGCCGCAAGGGATCGGTCGGAGGTCTCGGTCGTGTAGTTCGGGCAGCACGAGTTATCCGGGGTGCCGCGGCGGTGCATGCACGGAGCGATATGGCGGCAGCGTCAGTGATGCTCGCCGGCATCAGACGGTGGGTCTGGGACGTACGGTCACTTTGGGTCGACCAGAAGATCGCCACTGGAGTGGTGCGTTCCGGATCCCTGCAGGAGTCTGTAATGCGACATGTCGAGCGAAGGGCTGCGTACCGAAGCACAAGAGTGACGGCCCTTACCGAGTCGGCGATTCACGAACTTGACCACCGCTATGAGGGTGTGGTTTCGCCCAAGGCACGAGTCGTGACCACGTGTACCGACCTAGACCAATTCAGATTTACGCCCATGCCATCGCTTCCGCTCAAGGTTCTTCTGGCAGGCACGCTAAATCGCTATTACGACGTGCACTTGATGCTCGACTTGGTCGCTGAGTTCAGACGTCGAGGTCCCGTTGAGTTCATCGTGGCGTCGCCTGGGGAGACTGACTGGGAGAAGGAGTTGACTGGAGTCGGGGCGGTGCGGGTGTCCGCAAAGCCGGAAGAGATGGCTGACTTGGTGTCGTCGTGTCATGTTGGGCTGAGTGTGTGCCGCGATGACGCTGGACCGAGTCTTCGCGCCGCTATGCCAACCAAGATCGGAGAGTTCTTGGCAAGCGGTCGACCGGTAATCGTCAACCCTGGTCTAGTCGATGCGGCTGGACTACTAGAACGCCACGGTTGTGGAGTTGCCTTCGGGCGTTCGGGAGGTCTTGAAGTGGTTGAGGCGGCGAATCAGGTTGAAGAGCTGGTCGCAGAACCACGGACACCCGAGAGATGTCGGCTTCTGGCTGAATCTCACTTCGACCTGGACCAGGGAGTCGATCAACTAGTCGAGATATATGAGGAGTTGGGTGCTGAAACTGGGTCTCCTCCGGCCCCCGATCTCGATCAGGTACCGTAGGGCTCCAATATGGGATGTCGCTTGTGAAGGCCGTGATTCTTGCCGGTGGTCTGGGTACCCGCCTCGCCGAGGAGACACAGTCGCGACCCAAGCCAATGGTTGAGGTGGGTGGGTACCCGATCCTTTGGCACATCATGAAGTCCTACTCCGCTCATGGCATTGAGGAGTTCATCGTCTGTTGCGGCTATCGCGGCTACATGATCAAGGAGTACTTCGCGAACTACTTCCTCCATATGTCGGACGTTACGTTCGACATTGCGGATAACCAGATGGAGGTCCATCGGCGTCACGCCGAGCCCTGGAGGGTCACGCTAGTTGATACCGGCGAGGATACGCAGACCGGTGGTCGATTGCGCAGGGTGGGCGCCTACCTGGATGACGACACGCCGTTCTGTCTTACCTACGGAGACGGAGTGGCAGACGTGGATATAGCCGCAAGCATCGACTTCCATCGTTCGCACGGCTGCTTGGCGACCGTCACGGCGGTGCAGCCACCGGGTCGGTTTGGTGCGCTTGTTCTCGAAGGTCAGGCAGTCACGGGGTTTGCTGAGAAGCCACAAGGCGACGGCGGCTTCATTAATGGTGGCTTCTTCGTACTAGATCCCGATTGCCTAGGACTTGTTGCTGATGATGAAACCAAGTGGGAGGAGGAGCCAATGCGCCTTCTTGCTGAGCGGGACCAGTTGCGGGGATTCAAACATGAGGGATTTTGGCAACCGATGGACACGCTTCGTGACCGGACTTACCTTGAAGAGTTGTGGGCAACAGGAAATGCTCCGTGGCGAGTCTGGTGAAGGCGACCCTATGAACTACTGAGATTGTGCTTTGCGGGCTGGTTCAAGAATGAGTCGAAGCCACAGCCGCCATAGGTGCAATGTGCGACGAGAGGCGAGGAGCGGGAGATGGTGCCTAATCGCTCGGAGGAAGAGACCTAGAGAAGGGCGCAGCGCTGACTGGCCTGCTGCGCTGACCGCTACGTAGTGATCTTGGCTTCCACGAAAAAGGCCCAGAAAAGGCCCCAGATAGTCTCTGGTCGCCTGGGCGGCCAAGAGGTTCTCAGTGAGGTAGGTAAACCGTTTTTGAGCCTGTTTCCACTGGTCCGACGCCATTGTTCGTGATCCATGATCAACGAGGAGCGCACCCTCGCCCGGACACAAAGCCGGTTGGTGTTCGGCAGCAATTCGAATCCAGCAGTGCCAATCTTCGCTCCCGATGAGAGTCGGGTGTTCGTCAAATCGATGTCTTAGGAACAGAGATCTGTCGACATAGACGCCTGAGCTGGAAGAAGAACAGGCACTCACGGTGAGCTTCTAAGAAGTTGGCGGCGCGGTTTAGCGCACCCGGGGTCAACTCATCGTCAGAGTCCAAGAAGACAAGGAATGCGCCACAGGCATGTAAAGCGCCTCTATTGCGAGAGTACGACCGCTCACAGTTTGACTCGTTGACGAGCACTTCCAGGTTCAGGCGGTCGCAATAACTGAGAGAAATATCAACGGTACGATCGACCGAGGCATTGTCGACTACGAGGACCTGAACGTCAGGCCGGCCTTGCTGGACGATCGATTCGAGACAGCGACCGATGTGGTGCTCCCTGTTGAACGTCGGCACGATGACCGAAAAGAAGGGACGCCTATCCTCGTAAGACACGCGTCATCGATCTAAACCGGGGGCAGGATGCCATCGCTGAGAAGGCTAGTTGCCATAATCGTCCGGACCCGGTGCAGAAGAGTTGTCTAGTGCCGTTGGTAATGTTGACAGCCATGACCTACGAAGGTGCCGGTAGTGCGGCACTAACCGGTGCGGGCTGCAGAAGACCAGTTCTTGTAGTTGGTGGGACGGGCCATGTTGGCGCGTCGCTGTGCCAGTACCTCTCTGCTGGTGGTTACGGCGTGACGGCGGCGAGCCGCTCAACGGAGCTCACCTTCGATGATCCGAGAATCGGACGTTTGCGAATGGACGTTTTCTCGCCGAAGGCGGTAAACCAGTTTCAGCGATACCGGACCGCGGTCATCTGCCCATGGATAGAACACGATGACCAGACGACCTCTCGGCAGTGGATTGACCGACTTGCACGCCAGCTTGTAGAGACAGGAGCACGATCATTGATCTACCTGTCATCCATGTGGGTCTACGGTGGCGAATCCCAAGAATTCCTTACAGAGACAACGCCCGTTGCTCCGACAAGTTCGTATGGCTCAGCCCACGCTTCGAACGAAGTTGCTCTTGTTGAAATCGCAGGAGAGCTTGGAGCCGATCTTACGATCCTCCGAATGGCAAATCTGGTGGGTCCAGATCCGTTTTACGCGTTCCGAACCAAGATTGCCTTCTCTCATGAACTTCTAGAGATGGCCCTGTTGGACCGGTTGATAATGCTGAGGTCAGCACCTTCGACGCCTCGAAACCTCCTGCCCAGGTCACTGTTCCACCATGACGTCGAAAAGTTGATCGCCCGGCCACAAATTGAGGGTCGCGTCGATATTTTTAACCTGGGAAGTGGTTCAACCTCGACCATGATCGGATTGGCCAGAGAAATTGCCGCTATGGCTGAGCGGTATCATGGTGACATAGTTGCAATCGAACATCCCGAAGAGTCGACGCCGCACGTGAGCTTTCATCTCGACACTGGGAAGATTCGGTCGACAGTGGGCCCGTGTGTTGACGATTTGGGCACCGAACTCGTAATGGTCATGGGTGACGTGCTTGTCGGCCGCGATCGCGCCAATGTGAATGAGAACTTGGTGTGAGCCAGTTCAAAGATCTCTACCGGGGGCGCCGTGTCCTGGTGACGGGTCATACCGGCTTCAAGGGTTCATGGTTGGTGATGTGGTTACAGCACCTCGGGGCCGACGTCTCTGGTTTCTCAGATCGAGTCTTGACTACCCCGGCGATGTTCGATCTCCTTGATCTCGGTGGGAAGATGAAGCACCGTCTGGGTGACATTCGTGATCGCGCCCGACTTGCGGAGGTTATTGACGAGGTTCAACCGGAGTTTGTCTTTCATTTAGCCGCACAGGCGCTTGTGCTCGAGTCTCACAAGGATCCGTTAGCGACCTTTGAGACCAACACCATGGGTATGGCCAATTTGCTTGAGTGCAGTCGCGAAAGACCTTGGATCAAGGTTGCCGTGCTTGTTACCAGCGATAAGGCATATCGCAACAACGAATGGGACTGGGGATATCGGGAGACCGATGTGCTTGGTGGTCTCGACCCCTATAGCGGCTCGAAGAGTTGCGCCGAGTTGGTGGCCCATTCGTACTACCACTCGTTTCTCCAGCACGCGCCAACGAAGATCGCAACCGCGCGAGCTGGCAACGTGATCGGCGGGGGAGATTGGGCTGCTAACAGACTCGTGCCTGACTGCATCAGGGCCTGGTCTGCCGGAGAGACTGTCAGAGTGCGGAGGCCACAGGCCACGCGCCCATGGCAGCATGTTCTAGAACCGCTGAGTGGCTATCTCTGGCTTGGTGCTTGCCTAGACGACGGTCACGACGGTCTTGATGGCGAGCCGATTAACTTTGGCCCCGATTCCCAACAGGACATGACTGTTGCAGATCTGATCGACGCTATGAGCACGAGATGGCCTGGTGTTAGGTGGGAGGCCGGTGACCAAGATGGCGACGATGGCCTGGAGGCCACACTCCTAAGGTTGTCGTGCGAAAAGGCAATGCAGCGTCTGGGCTGGCGCGCTGTTCTTGATCTCCCAACTACGGTCAAGATGACAGTCGAGTGGTACCGACAGTGGTCCGAGGAGAACGCCAGTCTCCACAGTCTCACAATCAAGCAGATCGAGCACTACACCAACATTGCCAGTTCTTCTGGTCTCGCGTGGAGTTCAGTATGAGGACCCGGTTGTCGATCGAAGGAGTACTCCTGACCGAACTCCGACAGGTATCTGATGAACGCGGCATGGTGCTCCACCACATGCGGAGCGACGCACCCGAATTCACTACCTTTGGCGAGTGCTATCTCTCAGTCATGGTGCCTGGTGCCGTCAAGGCGTGGAAGCGCCACCAAGAACAGACCCAGCATCTCGCTGTTCCCGTTGGCCGCGTCCGATTTGTGATGTACGACGATCGGGAGACATCGCCCTCTCTCGGGAGCCTTGATGTTGTCGAACTGGGTAGACCTGACGACTACCTCCGACTATGCATACCCCGAGGCCTCTGGTACGGATTCAGTTGTCTCAGCGATGAGCCGGCGCTGATTGCTAACTGCGCTGACAGACCACACGATCCAGCGGATGCAGAGCTCCGGTCGGACGATGACCCATATTTTCCGCATCGCTGGCGCTAGTTACCCCTAACTGGCACGGTGTTACCGGCGCCGGAGGAGAAGATTCCACTGGACTGACTTGGCCATCGCTGTTTCGGCGTCGATGGCTCTCAGGGCCAACCGCTTCTTGATCCGCCCTGCCTCCTCTATTGCGTAGGCGTCGTAGTTGGCCGATGTGGATTCCAAGAGGTCCCCAACCCAATCAACCGGGAGAGTTGTTGTGACCTCAAGGATCGCCGCCCTAACCCGGCGATTGCTGAATAGCTCAGGTGCGCCACGGAGTACATCTGGTTCATAACCCTCCACGTCGATCTTAAGGAGAGCGATCTCGTCTTCTTTGTCGACCTGTTCAGACAAGAGATTTCTGAGCGTTAGCTGCGGTACATGCAGGGTCTCTCCTTCGTACCAGTTCTCGGCCAAGCCCGATCGGTGGCCCGGCACCACTGATCCGAGACCCCGGTGATCCGGGTTGTCCCAGCCCGTCAACTCGACCATTCCATCCGTATCTCCCAGCGCAGCGGTGATTACGGTCACATTGCCGAGTCCTCCAGTTACCTCCAGAAGGGCACCGACGCATCGGGGTGAGGGTTCGACAGCGATTACCCGGCCGGATGAGCCAACCAGGCCTGCAGCCCGGGCAGAGATAATCCCCACATTTGCACCGACATCGATAACAATGTCTCCCTCATAGACCAGATCCCCGAGTAATCGGAGAAT
>Ga0206679_10004755_pt1 | contig 10127 bp, 9 predicted proteins | sample M110012015metaG_FD_155464 | JGI IMG/M metagenome (GOLD analysis project Ga0206679, IMG submission 155464) | Ammonia-oxidizing marine archaeal communities from Monterey Bay, California, United States - M1 100m 12015 | ecosystem: Environmental > Aquatic > Marine > Intertidal zone | place: USA... | reverse complement strand
ATATTCTGGTGGCTGTTTCTAGGCACCTTCTTCTTTGTTCCGTTCGCACTGATTTGTGCGGAAATGGGCTGTTCTTACCCGGAGCAAGGGGGTATTTACGCCTGGATACGCGACGCCTTTGGCGGGCGCTGGGCTTCACGGGCAACGTGGGGTTACTGGGTTAATACGGCGGTGTGGATGCCAGCGATTTACATTCTCTTCGCCGGTGTGTTCAAACAGATGTTTTTCCCGGAGCTGGCGCTGGGCTGGCAGATTGTTATCGGCATCACGCTGACATGGGTGGCAGTCTTAGTCAACATTATCACCCTGGATGTCGGCAAGTGGGTGCCCAATCTCGGTGCCGTGCTGAAAGTAATTATTTTTTTAGTGTTGATTGCTGGCGCGATCAATTATACACAACTCCACGGCATGGCCAATCCACTCACTTGGGATACGCTGAAACCTGACTGGGGCAATAGCCTGCAGTACATTCCCGCCATTATTTACGGCATGCTAGGGTTTGAGCTGGTCAGTGCCGGTAGTGAAGAGATGAATGACCCGGCCAGGGATGTACCGCGAGCTATTTTTATGTCCGGCGTGATAATTATCGTGCTCTATTTGTTCGGCACAATGGCGGTACTCGCCGCAATTCCAGCCGATCATATCAATCTGGTGGAAGGACTGGTAGATACCCTAAACCTCTTCTTCGGCGGCAGCGCCGCAGGCGAGGCCATTGTCCTGGTGCTGGGCATAGCGGCGATGTATACCTTTTTCTCAAACGGTGTGACCTGGGCGCTTGGTTGCAACCGGGCGGCTGCAGAAGCGGCCATGGAAGGAGAGTTACCAAAAATTTTCGCCATTGAAAGTAAGACACGCGCTACACCCGTGGGTGCCGCCGTGTTGATGGGAATTGTGAGCACCATCACCCTGGGGCTGTACGGATTTATGTCCGGTTCAAATGAGGATCTGTTCTGGTCTTTGTTCGCGTTCAGCGCCATCATTTTCCTATTACCTTACCAGGGTATGCTACTGGCCTTCGTCAGGATGCGCGTGGTCGATGCAGATCACCCGCGGCCTTATAAAATCCCCGGAGGTTTGTTGGTCGCTCAACTGTGTGCCTGGACCTGTATACTGGTGCTCTCCTTGGCCATTGTTTTATTTATTTACATTCCGGGCGAAGGTGTGCAGATGCCAGTGGCCATGGGGGTTATCTTTATGCTGGTGCTGGGAGAAGTAGTGATCCGCTATGCAGAAAACTATCGCCGCAGTTAACGCTTTTGTTTTAAATCAGGATTGGAGAGGTGGCTAGATGACGCCACTTTCTATCGCCGGCATTCAAATGCATATCGGCCCGCATAATAACCTGAAAGCCATGGAGCAGCGCGTGGATTTGCTGATGCATCTCTACCCCTAGGTACAGATGGTATTTGTTCTGTGGATTGGCACCCTTTGGCGCAATGCTGTAGAAGGCAAAGGTGGTCAATATGGTTTTGCATGGCCACAGCACCAGGACTGTGGCAGAGTGCTTGTCAATATCCGTTGAAGCGGTAAATTTGCACCGCAAGCACGCCTATGCCAAACTCGGGATCGGTTCCCAGGCTGAACTGTTCGACCTGTTCTTGGACTCAATAATGAGTGCCAACAATTATCAGGGCGGTGACACCCTAATCGCCTACCTGCAACCATCCGCACATTGACCACAGGCACACAAAATGAGTGATAGCGTATCCTTGGCTAAAGATCAAAAATTGCAGAATCTCCTGAGTAAGGGCTTTGATGCACTTGCCTGTGGCAATCTGGCGGAGGCGAGCAGCTGTTGCCAGCAAGCGCTGCAGCTACAACCGGAAGTGGTCCCCGGCCATTTCCTGGTCGGTCTAGTGGCCCTAGAGGCGAAGGATCGCAAAATAGCGTTTAGTGCATTTCAGTCCGTGGTCAGGCTGGACCGAGAGCACGCAGCCGCCTGGGCACACTTAGCAAAGCTCTATATGAGCGATGGACAGGTGAACCGCGCGGATTCAGCCCTGCGCGAAACCCGGCGTATTCGCACAGAAGATCCGATGGTGCTGGACTTGATTGGCTCGACCTTGTCGCTGATGGGAGAGCACGAGGTCGCCCAGGCCTTCTACGCCAAGGCCAACACCCAACGTCCGAACCACCCACCGTTCATGCTAAACCTGGCCAATAACCAGGTATTTCACGGAAAGACCGAGAACTCCAACACCATTTTTAAGGACATTATCAGGCTTCAACCCGACAATCCCCAAGCACACTGGGGGCTGTCCGGCGCTCGTAAAGCTACCGATACTGTACACATCGAGGAAATGCAATTCCTGTCATCCCGACATGAGCGCAACCCCCGGGCACAAGCTTATTACCTTTATGCTATTGGCAAGGAATACGAAGACCTTAAGCAGTGGGACGATGCTTTTGATGCCTTCAGTCGGGGCGCCGCCGCCCGCCGGACCACCGTTGAATACGATGAACAGGGGGAAATCGACATGTTCGATTTCCTGAAGACGCACTACACCAGGGACTGGTTCGACAAGATGCCCCCGGGTAACCAGGACTGCTCTCCGATTTTTATTCTGGGTCAGCCACGCACTGGGACTACCCTGGTGGAACGTATCGTGACCAGCCACTCCCAGGTTCATTCGGCCGGAGAGTTGCAACAGTTCGGGTTGGCGCTGCGCAGGCTCAGCAAGTATTCCAACCCGAAGCGCTTTTCTTCAGAACTAATGGCTGCAGCGCAGCACCTGGACCCGAAGAAAGTCGGAGGGCTATACCTGCAGACCAGTAGGAAAATGCGTGGTACCACTCCCCGTTTTGTGGACAAACTTCCCCAGAACTACCTGTTAATCCCACTGATTCTGAAAGCGCTGCCAAATGCCAAAATCATTCACCTGGTGCGCGGGCCGATGGATGCTTGTTTCTCCAGCTACAAACAGTTGTTCGCCAATGCCTACCTCCACAGCTACAACCAGGAAGAAATGGCCCGGCACCACCTGCGCTATCGCGCACTAATGGAGATTTGGCGAGAGCGGTTCCCGGGGCGCTTTTTCGATATCAGTTATGAACATACGGCTCGCGACCTAGAGTCCAATGCCCGTGCCCTGCTGGAATATCTCGAGCTGCCCTGGGAGGATGCCTGCCTAAACTTCCACCAGCAGGACAGCGCGGTATCAACTGCCAGCGCAGCGCAAGTGCGCGAACCCGCTCACACCCGGTCCGTAGGCCGCTGGCGCCAATACGAGCAACAGCTCCAGGCCATGGCTGAGACCCTGCGGAAAAACGGCGTGCCATTGGAATAGTTTCCAGGTTAGACCTGCGTCAAACACACCCACCTAACACCATAGGGTTATATGATTTCTTCGAATAATTAGATATTCTGAGTTATTATTCATATATAAAAATAACTTATTCATATAGGGGAAAAATAATGGGGCGTTCAATGACAAACTACTCTGCGCAAAATATCGGGTCCGCAATGAAACTGATCCAGAAAACCAAACTAAGTAGGGCCGTGTCCGCCGCCGTTATGGTCTCAGCGATAAGTTCTCCAGCCTGGTCACAGTCCTTGGAAGAGGTGATTGTTACTGCCACCAAACGCAGTGAATCAGTGCAGGACATACCCCTAGCGATCACCGCTCTGTCTGGTGATTTCGTGTCTAAAAGAAACCTGAACGATGTGAAAGACCTGGTGGTCTTCACCCCGGGCGTCACCGGCAACAGCCAGGACAGCTTCATTGACGCCATCAGTATTCGCGGGGTCCGCACCCAGGACTTCGGTGTTGGTGGCGATCCCTCCGCGGCTTTTTTCAAGAACGACCTGTATGAAGGCCGCAATGGAGCCGTCGTGACCAGCCTGTACGACATAGATCGTGCCGAGATCCTGCGTGGTCCCCAGGGCTTCCTGTTTGGTCGCAACTCTATCGGTGGAGCCTTCAGCGTACACACCAAGCGGGCCGAAGTGGGCGGTAGCAACTCCGGCTATGTCAGTCTTGATGTAGCAGAGAGAGATCATCTGGTCACCGAAGGTGCTATCAATATCCCGGTCAGCGACACATTCGCCATGCGCCTTGCCGGTTACTTTGCCACCGAAGGTCCCTTTGCTAAGAACCAATTCCCCGGCTCCAGCAAGCTCATCGAACATGACAAATATGCTGTACGCTGGTCAACCGCATTTGAGGCCGAGCGTTTGGCTCTATACACCACCGTAGAGTATGAAACACGTGAACAATCCGGCTCGATTTACCGCGCCATCGACGAGGGCGATATCTGGGAGGCCTTCGATAGCCAACTGCTGGGGGTGGAACTCCGCGGCAACGACGAGGAGATTGACTCGGATCAATACCTGGGTGACGCCGACGATGCCGACATACTGACCCTGGGCATGCAGTTCGACTATGACTTTGACTTCGCCACGCTGACGTCCAATACCGGTTACAAGGATCACGACTACTTCTATCAGGAAGACTATGACGGCACGCCAAAGAATGTGAACAACTATGGTCAGGACCAGAAGGGCGACTACGTTCAGCAGGAACTGCGCCTAACATCCAACTCTGACGGCGCGTTGAGCTGGTATGCTGGAGCCTCGTACTACAAAGAAGAGATTGACACCATGTTCTCCTTTATCGGGGATGAGAATCTCTTCTGCCAGTACTACGGCAACTACTACTACCCTGGCAATGATTTTGGCGGCTGTGCGGACCTCTACGCCTACTACGGATACAGTTTTACACCCTCTCCCGACGGCACCCTGACAGAGACCGGTCGCATCAAGGGCGAGTATTCCGGCTGGGCGACGTACATCCATCTCGATTACAACATTACAGACAATCTGAATATTGAACTGGGCGTACGCTACAACAAGGACGACAAGGACTTCCAAATCTCGGTACCGACTCCCGAAAGCGAGTTGGGCGCTTACTGGGCCTACACCTTCGCCACCGATGGCTTTATCCACGACAATCAATCCTGGGACGACACCACCTTCCGAGTGTTGGGTAAGTGGAGCCCCACGGATGATCGCATGCTTTTCGCCAGCTATACCCAGGGCTTCAAGTCTGGTGGCTTCGGCAGCTTTTGGCTGAGGGATGCGGCCGGCAATCCGCCTGAGTATGGCCAGTCTGATATCGTCCAGGCCGACGGCTTTTTGCCCGGCACCTTTGAGCCGGAAACTGTCGACTCCTACGAGATCGGCTACAAGGACTCCTGGTTCGACGGCAATGCCAATATTGACCTAACCGCGTTCTACTACGAGTATGAAGATCTCCAGATCCTTTACTTTGATGGCGGTGCGTCCATCGTTGACAACGTGGGTCAGGCTGAATCATGGGGGATGGAGGGCTCCATCACGGCCTCCTTGAGCGACAATTTCACCCTGTACGCGACCGCCGGCTACCTGAATACCGAAGCGACCGGTGTGCAGGATATCTGTGGCAAAGAAGATCCCAACGGTTGTGAGGGAAGTTCTCTATTCTGGGCTCCGGAGTGGTCTGCAGCAGCGGTACTGGACGGCCTATTCCCGGTTGACAATGGCGCCATTACCACCAGTTTTGAAATCTTTTGGGAAGATGAACGCGGCAGCGGATGGGAAGGTCTGAACGAATCCATGATTGACGCGGCCGCTATCATGGCGCTGCGCGTGGGTTACGAGTCAGACAACAACTGGTACGTGGAAGCCTACGTGGAGAATATGGCAGATGAGTTCAAGTGGGACGGCCAAAACAACAATGGTGGTATTCTGCCCTCCCATTTCTTTGGCCCACAACGTCCACGGACCTTTGGCTTCCGTACCGGCCTGACCTGGGATTAATACTTTCATCGCTCCCCTGGGCGCTCCTGTAACACCCGGGCAGACCAACCCCGGTATTTATTGCCGGGGTTGGTTGTTATAGCCTACAGCTAAAGGATGGTTGCTTAAGAGTTATCGTAATGAAATCGTTAGGGCAAAAGGGTGAGTCACGCGCTACACGTTTATCCTGGTCTTTAAAAGATCACCCAGAACTCAAGCGATACATTGACCGCGCAAGGGAATTATCCTTGATCAATAAGCGATGTCCCTTCGTCATTAGCCATACGCCAAAAAGAAGAGCATGGAATGAGGATAAGGAACATTTGTGCCAAGTGACTGGCGATAGGTTGTCAAGAATGTTTAACGATTGCAGAGGAGAATCTGCCACAACCTTCCATGAGGTTAGAGGGTTGGCTGCAACATTATTAAAGAATGCAGGGAATACAAATAAACAAATCAAAGAGATTATGGCGCACGAATCTATCAACACTACACTAGATTACATGAACCCCGATGATCTACCCTTTGAAACCGTTACTATACACATCTGATTTTTGTGCAATTTTTGTGCAGTTAGTAACTACTATCAATAAAAACCGCGTGGTTGGTCGGGACGGCAGGATTTGAACCTGCGACCACTACACCCCCAGTGTTGCGATGCAATGACGTAAGCTATTGAACAATATAAGAAAAGTGCTTTTTATTTTTGTGCAAAGTATGCAAAAGTGTTGAAAGTGTAAGAAGTGTTATTGCTTTAAAACCTTGGCTATTTTCTCGCCACTTCTGCCCACCACATAACCGCCTAAACCTATCTGAAGTAATGACCAAGCCTCATCTCTTAAGGGGGTGGCAAACAACCCAAAGGTATCGCCAACAACTAGACGGGCAAATTTCTAATTAATATTGCCTGGTCAGGTACGATCTCAATCGGTAATGGAACTTTCACCACGTAACCAGATCCAGGCGCAGACTCCATTGATGCGCCTGTTTTTGCCGACTCGATATGATCAAGTATAAAAGAAATATTTCCTTGAGGTGTCATTAGCTCGAGCTCATCACCGACAACGAAACGATTTTTAACCTCAACAGTCATGTGGTTCCTCGCCTTATCGACATCGAGAATCTCTCCAACAAATTGCTGAGTCAAACTTTTAGAGTTTCCAGTTTCATAATTTTGATAATCTGCAGGTATGTGTCGACGATAAAAACCTTCAGTGTAACCTCGGTTCGCTAGGCCCTCTAGTCTGTCCATAAGTGACATGTCAAATACTTCACCTGCAACTGCTCCATTAATCGCTTCGCGGTATAACTGTGCTGTACGTGCAACATAAAAATGCGACTTAGTCCGACCCTCAATCTTAAAAGAATCTACCCCAAGATCGTATAACTCTTTAATATGCTGTATTGCACGTAAATCTTTAGAATTCATAATATAGGTGCCATGCTCATCTTCATATGCTGGCATATATTGGCCGGGCCTTCCCTTTTCCTGCAGTAGAAAAACATCGTTGTTAAGCTCCTCTATCTGACTGAGATTATGATCACGTGTAGGCTGCCATTCTGCAACTGACGGTTCAGCTGCGATAATGTCACCTTCTAGCGTTTCTTTAGCCTGGTGTGCTTGATATTTCCAACGACATGAATTCGTACATGCCCCTTGATTAGAATCTCGGTGGGTCATATAGCCAGACAATAAGCAACGACCTGAATAAGCGATACACAAGGCACCATGAACAAACACTTCCAACTCCATCTCTGGCACATGTTGCTTTATTTCTCCTATCTCTCTAATCGAGAGTTCGCGGGACAAAATGACCCTTGATAAACCTTGTCGATGCCAGAATTTTACCGTCGCCCAATTCACCGCATTTGATTGTACTGATAAATGAATTTGCTGGTCAGACCAATTCTCTCTAATAAGCATAATCAAGCCAGGATCAGACATAATAAGAGCATCTGGCTTCATAGCAATAATAGGCTCCATATCTCTTACAAAAGAGCGGATTTTGTCATTATGTGGTGCAAGGTTAGTTGCAAGATAAAATTTCTTTCCTTGCTGATGCGCAAAATCAATAGCGGTCTCTAAATTTTCTAACTTATTGAATTCATTATTACGCACCCGGAGGCTATAACGAGGCTGACCGGCATAGACAGCGTCAGCACCATAAGCAAACGCGAATTGCATACTTTTAATTGTACCGGCAGGTGATAACAGTTCTGGAGTCATAGTGTGTCCTAGATGTTTTTTAAGTCTCAGAACGCTATATAACTAGGGTCCAGAAAATGGGCAATCAGATTATAGCTGCTGATTACTGGTTTCTACGTTCTACAATTAGATTGTCCAAAACAATGCAAAAATTTACCATTATCCTATCCAAAAATGTTACCCGATCATTATTACATATATAGAGATTTACCATAAGCTATATAATCCGAGCAGAGGCAACAAATACACACTAAACCTGACCTAGATCAAATTGGTATTACAACGTATTAGATAGCATGAATTGATTAAATCGTGAAAAATCATCAATCTAAAAGTGCGAGAATACGATGCAGTATACTATTTCGGCACGCAGTAAACCCCCAGCGGTATCCATCCAGATGTTTGTTAAACATCACTTTAGCCATATTCCTATCGAGCAAATTGACAGTTTTTTCGGTTTCACCGAGTACTCTAACCTCTACGGTGGTCGTTTTTTTACTACTCACGAATTGAGTCGATATGACATTCGCTCTATGTATAAATTAGGTATCAACTATCGCATTCCACTAACAAATCACTATGCCAGCGAGAAGGAATATGAAGAAAATATTCCTTTTTTAGAGAAGTACTACCGAGCTGGGAACTCTGTCATCATTACCAATGATAATCTTGCGCAATGGATCCGCCGTGACTTCCCTGATTATAAAATTGAAGCTAGTGTGATAAAAAACATTAAAACGGTGAAAAAAGTGGAGAAAGCATTTAAAAACTATGACACCGTTATTCTACCAATGTCCGTCAACAATAATGACCAACTCTTGCTTGAGATGCCTGACAAAGATCGTATTACCCTTTTCGCCAATGCTGGCTGCGCTCTGACATGCCCGTCGAGGATCTGTTATACCTCAGTATCAAAAGCCAATAAAGTGTTAGATAGCAGCTTGCATCGCTGCTCTCAAAATCTAAAAGAGAGAGATATATTGGGTATGATTGATTTTGATCTAGATCACTTAAAATCTCTAGGATTTGAGCGGTTTAAATTACTTCGATCAAAGCCAAGTAATTTGACTGGCTTTTGATAATTGCCCTGTATCAAGCAAGCGAAGTGATAAGAAATAAAAACTGGTCGGGACGGCAGGATTTGAACCTGCGACCACTACACCCCCAGTGTAGTGCGCTACCAGGCTGCGCTACGCCCCGATCAGAAGATCGCAATCATACAGTTAAAGTGGTTTTTTGCAACTTAAAGAATAACTAAAACGTGCTAACTCAGTTCTTTCAGAACATCCTCTAACTCAGAGATGGTTTGATCAATTAGTTGCTTGTAAGGCGTCTGTTCTTTTTTGGATGGCGTGTCATCCAGCTTCTGCTTTGCACCGCCGATTGTAAACCCTTGCTCATAAAGTAATGAACGGATCTGGCGGATAAGAACAACATCTTGACGTTGATAATAACGCCTATTACCCCGGCGCTTTACTGGCGTTAAGCTGGGAAATTCTTGTTCCCAATAACGTAAAACGTGTGGTTTAACACCACAGAGCTCGCTCACTTCACCAATCGTAAAATAACGCTTGCCTGGAATCGCGGGTAATTGATTATTGTTACTTGGTTCCAGCATAGGTCTCAACTCGTGCTTTCAATTTTTGACCTGGTTTGAAGGTAACGACACGTCGAGCTGAGATAGGAATCTCTTCGCCTGTCTTAGGATTTCTGCCAGGCCTGCTCTTCTTATCTCGAAGCTCAAAATTACCAAACCCCGAAATCTTGACCTGATCATTATTCTCGAGGGCCAAGCTAATCTCACCATAGAACATTTCGACAATTTCTTTAGCTTCACGCTTATTAAGCCCAAGTTCATCGAACAGCATCTCTGCTAAATCTGCTTTGGTTAGTGCACCCATCAAATATTACCTATTTCAATCCTTATGTGAGGTAGTTTCTATTGCTTTCTTAATTCAGCACCGCATGTTTTACCGACGTCTGCAACCACATTGTCAATCCAGCGGTTTATTTCCTCGTCCGTAAGAGTGCGGGAAGCATGTTGAAACGTCAAGCCCAAAGCAATGCTTTTTCCTTTATTATCAACATCTTTGCTCTGATATACATCAAATAACTTTAAATCAACTAAATGCTTACCTGCTGCAT
>Ga0206679_10004754_pt1 | contig 10127 bp, 12 predicted proteins | sample M110012015metaG_FD_155464 | JGI IMG/M metagenome (GOLD analysis project Ga0206679, IMG submission 155464) | Ammonia-oxidizing marine archaeal communities from Monterey Bay, California, United States - M1 100m 12015 | ecosystem: Environmental > Aquatic > Marine > Intertidal zone | place: USA... | reverse complement strand
CTCCACCAAAACAACAAGATCCATCATCACATGTTGCATTAGGATCATAATTAGTAGCAGATGGATCAGTACACCCATCTGGCAACAAGCAAGATCCATCATCATAACATGCAGCCGCATCATAATTACAAGAAGTTGCATCTGTACATCCAGCACTATAACAACAAGAGCCATCATCAGTAACAGCACTTGGGTCATAATTTGAAGCATTTGGATCTGTACATCCATAACCACTTGGCTGACATGCATTACTGTTTAACAGTCCAGATCTATAAGTATTAATAGCCGCTATCATTCTGGTTTTTTGATCTTGAGAAAACATATTCATACATGCATCATCTGTATAATCCATATAATTCATAAACATATCCCCATAAGATCCGTTACCACTACAATTTGATGTAGAAGGATAATTAGGACACCCATAATTTGATCCAGAATGTTCTGGAGTATCATTACAATAATCATTCCCACAATTTGAATCTCCCCATATATGTCTAAGATTTAGATAATGACCAACCTCATGAGTTGCTGTTCTTCCTAAATGAAATGGAGAAGTAGCTGTACCAATATTACCAAAATAAGCATAATCACAGACTACACCATCAGAACTAGCATTTCCGCCAGGAAATTGCGCATAGCCTAAAAGACCACTACTTAAATCACACACCCAAATATTTAAATACTCTGAAGTATTCCAAGCATCAATACCTCCAGAGGAAGAATATTTGACTCCATCATTATTGTAACTAAATGAAGATTGAGAGGTTGAGGTTCTAGTAATACCTGTAGTGCTATTTCCATTTGGATCTGTAGAGGCAAGACAAAACTCAATCTCAGCATCTGCAGCTACTGATTGAAATCCTGAAGGGGTATTGGATGCATCAGCATTCAACCGTCTAAAATCTTCATTCAAAATATCTATTTGAGATTGAACCTGTGCCGTGCTTATATTTTCTGTAGAATTATTATAAACAACATGAACAACAACAGGTATTGTTAGTACTGCCGATTTTGCATTTGAATTAGTTTTTATCCATTTCTGTAATTTTTTTTCATTCTTTTTCATTTTTGCTTCTAACAAAGGATCTTCAGATTTAAGAATCTCAAGATTCTCCATTGTTCCACAATTTCTAGTTTGTGAATAAACTGAAAATGTAAATAAGCAAAGTGTAATAATTGATAGAATTTTTTTCATAATTAGTTATTTTAAGTAAAGTGGTATTTGTCGGTTTTGTGTCGTGATTATTCTAATCTTGATGTAAAATTTTCTTGACATCTTCATTTTCTAAGAGCTCATCAGGTAATAATTCTGCAATATAGTTTTTATTTTTCTTTAGAGCCGCAATGGCAATGTCTTTATCTTTTCGATATATGGGATCTAATCTTTCATAATAATATCCCCATTCAGATACCGCAGCAATGATAAACTCCTTATCGTTTTGAAATTCTTCTGGTATATATCGAATATTCCCGCCATCTTTTACTACTAATCTAAAAGCCAAATCTCGTTCTTTCTTAAGTTCTGGTGAGATAATATTCTGCCCACAAGAACTGAATTCTAGGGCCAACAAAACTAGCTCTTTATCTGTACATTGATTTTGATATTCAAAAAAATAGTCTAAATCAATTCCACTGCGTATAAGCTCAATAAGTTGAGGTCGATTGGATTTAATTTCTTCTTTGATTTCTTTTGTAACATATCGAAAATTTCTTTGATCCAAATTAATAGCCGTCATCATCACTTCTTCATCTGACCTCAAGGTTTCATCTACATATTCAAAACAATTAATATTTGATTTCATAATATTCAAAATAAATGATTTATCCTTTTTTATTTCATCTGCCGTAAACTGCAATAATTCACCAGATTTAATTGTGTATGCCGTACCATCTAATCTCTTCTTTTCCTGCTCCCGTGAGTTATTCAATGCAGTCATCAAAAGCTCTTTATCTGCTTTTAGTGACTCTGGTAGAAATTGAAGATTCTTACCATTTTTTTCAATAGCCATTGAGGCCAATTCTTTATTACTCAGAAATTCTTGAGAGAGATATTTATAAATATTGGGATCAATTCGAAATGCTTCTTTAATAAATGATGGGTCACTTGTTAATTCAACGGAGATCATTTTTAAATTTGATGGCATATTTACCAAACTTTTTAGGGCAATTGCTTTATTGGTGTTCAATTCTGAATCAAAAAATTTAACCAATTGAGGATCAATTTCAGTAATTTTTTGAACAAATTTTTTGTTTTTTTTCAGATTCTCCTCAGTCATACTTAGAACAAATGTTTTATTAAGTCCGAAAAATCCCCGGTCGCCTTCACTGAAAAATTTAGACTTAACTAATTCTAATATAAAACTTTCATCTGACCACAGTTTAGGATTTAAAAAATTCAAAAGAATAGAATCATTCCAACAATTTTCACCAAAGGACACATCCCACACACCGGGTTTATCTAATAAATCATTTATACTAGAGAAGTCATTTATCATATCTGACTCATTCTCCAAATCAAGATTCCATATAGCAAATGCTAAACAATCTACATATCGAATTTTTAGAGTTAATAGAACCCATTCTTCTTTACCCTGCAGGTCTCTTTCATTAAAAAGTAATTGACACCTTTTTCTAAATGAATCATCATATTCTTTGTTAACATCAATATATTCGTAGTCATATTCTTTTAATGTTTTGTTACCAAAGACTAAAAGATCATTATGAAATGTCACAAAATCCTCAACATCTACATTATATTCATGAAGCCATTGCATATAATTAGGCACATAATCTGTAGTGCCCTCATAAAAATCTTGAACAGCTACGTCATATCCTGTATACCAGCTTTCTGCACATTCAGATGTAATATAAGTGTACCCCTTTTGTTTAAATGATAAGAGGGTTTCGAATAAAGTTGAACTTTCTTTTTTCATGGTTTTAAAAATTAGTAATATCTTTCATTTTCACTATCTATATAATTGATCAAATCTATAACTATTTCTAATTATTATATATGAGTAAAGATACTAAAATATTTAAAAGAAAGGCTTTATGAATTATAGTATAATCGGTTAAAAATAGTTGTTAAAAAATTTGGAAATGTCATTTTTTTTTTATATATTAATTAAACAAGAGTCTATGAATGAAATGAATAAAAAAAATGAGTTATTGGAGAAAGCGCTATGTAATTTAGAGCAGGCATTAAAAGATTCTATTCATCCAAAATTAAATATAATGCTAAAAGAGAAACATCTAGAACTTAAGCATAAAACAAATATCTCAAGATATAAGATTGCAATGGAATTTAAAAGAATAAATCAATACAATAAAGCTTTAATATTTCTTCTAAAAGCATTTAACTCAGGTCTTCATTTAGAAAAAAACTATCAAAAATATCTTACAGAAGGTGGAGGAGCAGAATATTTTACAATTGAAATAGCTGATTGTTATGAGAAACTCAAACAATTTAAAAAAGCTGTTAAATTCTATTGTTTAAGTGCTAAGTTAAATATGTTTCGCTGGGGAATTGAAAATAAAGAATCCCTAAAATGCATCAAACACCTTAACAGGATAAATAAAAAAATAAAAGAAAATATATTGTTAAAATCTGTAGGTATAGATAAGGATAATTTATTTAATTATAAAAGATTAAATTATTTATCTACTGATAAAAGTTATAAAAACTCGGAAGATATTTCTATTATTGAAGAAGTATTAGTAAGCAATGTATTAACTCAAGAAGATAGGAGAAATATTTGGGAATTATTATCAATTGAAGAGGTAAATATTAGAACTGCATCTATAAAATATCTGATGGGAAGTCAAATTGCTTTTCCGGTATACAAACACTTAGGAATCTTTGATGATATTATCAATGAAGAAACAGGAGAACTTATGAGCATTGAGCAAAAGGAAATAGTAATTAAAAATAATGTTAAACTAAATAGAGAACATATTAGTAAATTAATTAAAATAGACGCTAAAGCTGTTTTCTTATTTAAAACACAAAAATTATATCAATAATCTAAAAAAACTAAAACAACAAGTTAAATCAAAAGGTTCAATATTAAAAATTAAAGAAGTTCTAATAGACATTACCAAATTACCTGAGAATCCTTTTAAAATTATAGCTAAAAATAATAATAACTATGTTTTTCTACTGAAGAATTCTTCACAAGCTTGTCAGAAATGATCGTCTTGGTTTATTTTTTATTTTTTTCAAATTCAATACGATTATCTATAGTTTCTTCATCTATCAAAACGCCATCTTTAAACTTAAGAAATAAATCTTTTTCAAAAACAGAAGAATACCCCATATGCACATACTGCAATAATTTTCCTTGAGAAATTCTAATTTTTCCACTAAACCAATCAGCAAAAACTTCCTTCTTACCTGGAAAAATGTATTCTAACTCTACCTCCTTATAATCTTTATCAATATATCCTTTTAATTTAACTAAGAACAATCTTTTATCATTGATTTTCCAGACACCTAAATAACCTCTCCAACATGCGGTAGATCTTGCATTAAAACATATGCCTTTTCTGCTTTGTAAATATGGGGAAAGTGGTTCTGTTGCCATTACAGTTCTTTCACCCTTGTAGTATATGATTTCTCTTATTTGTGCTGTCATTATTTTTTACTTTGATTATACCTTGCTTTTAAATAATTACAATGCTCGCAATCCTCAGCAGGTTTTGGAGTTGCTTCCTGATTTAATAAAGTATGGATTTCCATTAACTTAGGCTCTATCCAGTCTGTATTTCCTTTATATGGAATTAAAGAAACTTTAAACTCCAGTTTCTCATCAAAAGTTACCTTGTCTTTTATACCGTTACAATACACAAAATAAGCAGTATCGGAAACCTTAAACCCCTCACCCATTAGCAAGAACCGATAGAACTCCATTTGACGCTTATAAGCCGACCCCCAACCGCTTTCAATAGTTACCTCATCTTTTTTGGAAGTTGCTTTATAATCAACCACAATTAGCTCCTCAGTATCTAAATCAATCCAAATATCATCAACCGCACCAAACAAATGAAAATTAGTTGGCTCATGGACAAAAGAAACGCCTGTGAAATTATCACGCCACCTGTCCATATTTTCATGTTTGAATGGAATAGCATTTAATCCTAATTGTTTTATATATGGATGCGACTCTGCTTTTTCTCTGTAAGTATCAAACTCATTTTTAAGGAGATTATCTACCGCAATGTTTAAGTTAAAGGGTATCATTCCTGGCCTTCTTATTGCAAATTTTCTATCCAAATAAAAACACCTTTCGCATTGAATAAAATAATCAATCTTAGACCTGCTAATTTGATAAGCATCCGCTTTTCCTGTAATGTATTTTCCTTTGTATGACATGGTTTTATTTTTCTATTTCTGGGTCAGGCAATTCTAAGATATCTATAGAATCAATACTTTTCCCTGAAATACCTTTTATTGAACCAAATAATAAAGATAAGTTTTCCTGAACTACCCATATTTGTTTTTCTCTTTCTCCCCAACTTTTATATACTCTTTTCTTTTCTGTGTTTAATTGTAATATCATTGAATCGTAATTCTCAACTATTCTTTGAATATTTTGAGCAAATTCATTACCGGTAAGGTATTTATATAATAATTCCATTTTTTCGCCTTTGTTATCCTCTGCATTCTTAACCTTCTGCACTCTTAATAATATTTCCCTTAAAACAAAGGACAAACTACTAACATCATTAAGTGTACAAATCCATACACCATCTTTCTCTCCAAACTTTTTCATATCTGAAGGAAGAACTTCTGTAACCAATACAGCAATATCAGCTTTTGCTATTATTTGATCTTGCTTTAATTTTTCAATCCAATCAGTACTAAAATTCTTTGTTCTTTTACTTTCATATACTATTCTACCACATTCATTTTGAAACTTATCAAAAACTGTTTGAATGCAATCTGCACCCTTTACCCCTTTACCAATCTCTTCAATATTATCCCATGGATATTTCCCAGACAACAATTCTTCTAAAGCTAATTCTTGCACCTCACCTTGCAACTGCATTGAACCCTGATTTTGCTTTCTAGCCATCTCTTCAGTTAGTTTTATTTGGTCTGCAAGTTGTTTTTCATATTCTCTCTTTTGCATCTCAAAACCTTCCTGAGCTTTTTGAGTTGCTTTTTGTTTAATTAACTCCTCTTGCTCAAACATCTTTTTCTTAATAGAAATCTCTAGATCATCTTCCTTTTCTTTGAAATCTTTCTGTTTTTGTAAAAATTCAATTTCCTGAAGTTTTAATTTTCTGTTTTCTTCTTTTCTTTTATTATTTTCTTCTAATAAAGATTGAACTTTAACATTAACTTCCTCATTAGCTAATTTTTGAAGTTTCTTTTTTTCAGTTATCATCAATTCTTTTAACTGCTCTTGAACCAATTCTAATTGTTTTTCTTTCTGAAGTTTTAGTTGTTCTTTTTCTTTTTCAATCGCATCTTTTATTCGACTTAATTCTTCAGCATCTTTTGATACCTTCTTTTCATACTTACTTTGAAACTCAATCTCTAACTTGCTTTTCAAAACCTCTTCAACATCAAATTGATATGCACATTTTGGACATTTAATTTTATCATTCATGATTTTATTCTTTATCTAGACTTAAAATTTTATTTCTTTATTTAATTTTTCTATCATATACAGTAATAAATAGCAGATCTAAGCGTGTCAAATAATTAGAGTTATGAAAATAAAACAAACTCCTATCTTCTGAGTGTTGCGCATCAGTTATACTTCCTGCAAATTTTAAAAAACCAAAATTATACCAAAAACCTGATGCCCAATCTACTTCAAAAAGGGTAATATTAAACCAACTATTTTTATGCTGAGACATATATTTACTATCTACATTCATCTTTATATAGTTTTTAAAACAAAATCTTCAGTTACTGTAATTTTCTCTTTTATAATACCATTTACATTACAAGCGTTTATCACATACCCTTTAGAATAAAATTCTCCAAAGTCAGTATTAGTTGATAAATTCAATGCTGCTTTAAGATAATGATCTTGTCTTAAATCATATTTCCCTGCGGGATACTTTAAGTTTCCATCTGTATAAATATCAACTATTTCAATAATAGTACCGAACCTACAGCCGTACTTCTTACTTACTCTGCCTGATTTAAATTTTACTTTTTCTCCTTTTTTAAATTTTGCATTCATAACTATTAATTTTTATTTTTTAAATGATCATTCTGAAAAGCCCCAGATTCCCCAAACATACAAAATTGTATTATAGGGTTGAACTTTAAATGCTTTGGCAATTTATTATATATTATAGGAAAATGCTTTACAATGTTTTTTACTATCTGAACTCTATCCCCTAATTCCAAATGTTCAATTACCCCTTCAGATAGTGGCGACAAATATCCGTAATAAACATAGTCAGCTTTTAATGCTGCAATGGCAATGCTTTCCCTTTCTCGTATTGAAAAAAATGCAGGATCAACAAAAGCCAATATCCAACTATCCGAACCTTTATATTTCAACATTCTTTTTACCCATTTATAATCCAATGCATAATAAGCTCTTATGTTTTTCTTAAAAAACTCACTTCCAGTTTCTGACCCTAACACAAAAGGGTATATTGCATTTACAATATCAAAATCCGTTTGATAGGCAGGTTTTAATTCACAATAAAACTCTCCATACTTGGCCTTTTCTAAAGTTTTAATCTTCTCTAATGTTTTCTTTTTATTCATTTTATTCATAGATTCTTGTTTAATTAATATAAAAAAAAAAAATGACATTTCCAAATTTTTTAACAACTATATGCAGTCGCAAAGCATATTAGAGTGCAATAATCTTGCAAGTGTGCTATAAAATTTTATATTTACAGAGATTAAGACAAAAATCAAAATGAGTCATATAGCTGAAAAAATATTTAATGAAGATAAACTTACATGGCTAGAACAACATGAGTCAGTAGAGAGCTTGATAAATCAATATAATGAGGAATGGGAGAGTAATTTTATCAGCGCATACTTTATAATTTTAAACCCTGATCACGAAAAATATGATGAACAACTTACGTGCTTGGAATGTGATTATGGTGTTTGTTCTATTCTGAATTTTGAAACAATTCATGCTGGTTTTATAGAGCCAGAAGGAGAACTATGTAGAGTAATTTTAATTCCCAAGGAAATGAATGAATCTCAGTTAAAGGAAATTATTCCTGATATACTATTTGATTTATATAAGATACTTTAAATTTCTCTTAAATAATTTATTCGTCCAACCAAAGATTTTCTCCGCTTTCTTCATATAAATATTCTTCTATTTCATGTCTCTCATCTTGAGTAAATTGTTCCTCTCCTTCCATCCAATAAAATTTATGACTTTTACTAGATTCCTGACACCTCCATTTCTTCATTATCCGTAATCTCCAAAAACTCAAATTCACTATAATCTTCCATAATCTTAATTCTTTTTAATATTTATTAACTAAATCAAACTTAAGAAATTAATTTGATATTATGAGTAATCTCTTATTTTTTAAAATAATTTAATAAATTTGATCAGATTATGAATAGGTTTGTACTTTAAAACAATAGATTAATAATGAAAAAATATAAATTTAATTGGGATATTTATCCAGATGGCATATCAAAGTCACTTGAAGTTTTTGATGATTTTGTATGGAACAGAGGGTATTACCTAGAAACTGATGAAGGGGTTTGGTACGAAATGTATGTAAATGACTTGATAAAATCAGAAAACCCAAACGTTGATGAAGATAAAGAAAATGAAGATCCAGGACTTAAATATTCTCTTGAAGGATTTCATGGTTTATTGTTAGATCACTATCAAGAGAACTCTCAAATTACATTTTTTGTTCCAAATGAAGATGAATATGATTTTAATGGTATGACAGACTTCTTTGCTTAAAGGTAATTATTGGTTAGTTGTAGCAAGATTATAACTACCACCATTCAGGGGCAAGAATTATTGGATCACTACATGACAAATCATAAATCGGTCTATATAATGCAAATTCCATATCACTATCATATAACTCATCATCCGGATTGTTAACCCAATCCAGAAGCCAATCATCAAACTTCATTTCTTCAGCTTTGAAACCAGCTTCTTTAGCAATTTCAAATATTTCATCTTTTAGATATCGGTCTTTACGAACCCATACTCCATCAATCATTTCATTTTTACGAACGGTTTTTTTGCTGGAGTAAACTGAATTTATAACACGTATTATACCATTCGTTTGTTCGACTTCTTCGTGTTTTATCTTTTTTGTGGCTAAATCATATTTATGAAACATTGATGTCATCCCGGACGCTTCTGTCCATTGTGAAAATCCAATTTTAAATGATTTTATTGCAAATTTGCTTAATTCATAAATTAAATCAGTTGTACAAACACTTTTAAAAGGATATTTATTGGCAGGAAGACAATCATGGGCCCCATCATTTTCACATTCTAAGAGATCATCTAAATTATCATTATCAGTGTTAAAAATTATTTTATTAGCATCAACAATATAGACAACTCTTGTATATGAACCAAAAACCCCAGTAGTAGGGCCAGCATGCCCAAAGGTATAATCTTTATTAAATTCCTTTTCTTTTTGGATAACCTTAAGAGGACAATCATCAAAAAAAGGTTTGAATATCCATTTTTTATTATTAAAACTAAGACATTGTTCATTAATAACTTCAATACTACCCTCTTTTAATTCTATTACATTATATGTTTCTTTCATCTCTAATTTATTTAAACAAAAGTACAGAAAATTTAAAGGGAAATAGAAAAAGACAAAAAAGTCGGGGTAGCAGGATTCGAACCTGCGACCTCCTGCTCCCAAAGCAGGCGCGATAACCGGGCTACGCTATACCCCGAAAAATTTGGACTGCAAAAGTATACTTTTTTTACAATCAAAAATAAAAAGATGCACTTTTTATTTTGCGGAGAGGAAGGGATTCGAACCCCCGGTACGCGTAAGCGCACAACTCCTTAGCAGGGAGCCCCGATCGGCCACTCTGGCACCTCTCCAATAAACTAAAATGAACTATTTTTTTAGGATTGCAAATGTATACTAATCTATATTTCTAGCAAATATTATTTAAGAAT
>Ga0206679_10004753_pt1 | contig 10129 bp, 7 predicted proteins | sample M110012015metaG_FD_155464 | JGI IMG/M metagenome (GOLD analysis project Ga0206679, IMG submission 155464) | Ammonia-oxidizing marine archaeal communities from Monterey Bay, California, United States - M1 100m 12015 | ecosystem: Environmental > Aquatic > Marine > Intertidal zone | place: USA... | reverse complement strand
GGCCCTCGACCAGGTTTTCGAGAGCCGTCGGCAGCGACTGGAACTGGTCACTCGCGGTCTCAAGGCCCTCTCGCCTTTAGCGGTTTTGGATCGTGGATACTCGATCACCAGGGACGCTGAAAACCGTGCCCTGCGCTCGGGCGAAAACGTGCAACCGGGCGCCACCATCGAGACGATCTTGGCTGCGGGACGACTGCGTTCCGTGGTGGAAGCAAGCGCTGAAGGCACCGAAGACGAAGGCATCGCATGAGCATCGACCAGCCGAGAGTTTTTGGGGTTGTGGTCAATTGGAATGGGGGCCCGGGCAATCTGGATTGCCTCGCTGCCCTGATCGCTGCCGGAGTTTCCGCGGAGCGCATCCTGTTTGTGGACAATGGCTCACGGGATGGCTCCCTCGCCCTTGTACGCGACCAGTTTCCCGAGGCGCAGATTCTGACCAATCCCACCAATTTGGGTTTTGGCGCGGCTGCCAATCAGGGCGCGCGCTTGGCCCTTGAGCAGGACGCGCGCTTTGTGCTCTTTGTGAACAACGATGCCCTGATGGATTCCCGTTGTGTCGATCAACTGGTGCAGGAAGCAGAGCAGCGGAACGGGGCGGGCCTATTGGGCCCGCGCATTGTTCTACCGGGGGAGCCCGCGCGCCTCTGGGCCGTGGGTGGGATGCTTGGTCTCCATGCGAATCTTTCGGTCCTCATGGGACAGGGAGAACTGGACGGCCCCACCTGGCAAAAAACCAAGCGCGTGGATTATGTGCCAGGTTGTGTGCTGCTTGCCCGGCGGGAGTGCCTTGAGCAAATAGGCTTGTTTGACGAAGGGTACTTCGCCTACACCGAAGACGTGGATCTAGGCGTGCGGGGGGAAGCGGGGGGCTGGGAGAATTGTCTAGTGGGGAATGCCCGAGCAGTGCACAGGGCATCGAGTGCCACGGGTGGGGGCTACAACCCCCGGCGTAAATTCTTGATGGGCGTGGGCTCCGTGCGTTTCTTGCGCGCACACGGGAACGTGACCGCTTGGGCCGGGTTTTGGATCTTGGATGTGGCCCTTTTACCTATGGTTTGGTTGTTGGCATTGCCCCGGGGACAGGGGCGCGCGGTCTGCGCGAAGGGTCTGGGGATCCTGTACGGATTGCTGGGCAAACCCCTCGACCCCGGCAAGCTGGAAGAGGGCCAAGGCCTTTATTGGTGACCCGTACCCAATAACATTCAACGCCCGGGTAGCACCGGTTGGGTCCAGGCTCTTTGGGTTTCGCCTTCCACCTTGGGTGCTGGATGGGGAAGATTTGATGTGACCCGGGCACGCACGAAAAGTTCGTCCCCTTGGAAGGTGTAGCTCGCCTCTGCACCTTGACTGGTGCTGAATACCACGGGCTCCGGTGCATCGCCCTTGCGCGCCCCCACAAACTCGATGGTCAGGGCTTCTCCCTCGCGCACCTTGGCTTGCAGGGAATAGGAGGTCGGGGTCACTTTTAGGTCTTGAAGGTCTACCCCGGAGCTGGAGTAAAAGTCTCCGGCGCGCATGGCTTGGGTCAAGGAGTCGAGGTCCAGGGACTTTGCGCGCACCACAATCCAGCCCCGGCCGGGGCCTGCCACCTTCCCCCCGTGGTAGTGGTGTGTGTCATCGGTGGAGATCCCCCGCAAGAGGGGCAGTTTGAGTTCGGTCAGACGCAGGATGTTGGCCCGGTCCCACATTTCGTCGGTGCCCGGGTGATTCTCATCCCCCGCATCGGCCGTGCCCGTGTGGCCGTTGAAGACTTCAAAGAAGATTCCCGCGCGGATGCGGGCCATGTCTTCCCAGGAGACACCCCAGCCAAAGTTGGGGTGGTTTAGGTGTCCAAAAACCGAGCTCCCTTGGGATTTTTCCTGGGCACCAATTGCATCGAAGACTTGGTTGAGCACGTCCACCACCGATGTTCCCCGGGCGGGGGGGATGAATGCTTCGAGGCCAATGGCGTTGATGTGTACCGGGTGTCCGCGCCCTTCTGGGCCGGGCGAGCGCCAACTGGACGTGACCTCTTCCCCGGGAACCAGCAGGAACTCACCAGGCTCGGAAAACCGCTGCACCAATTCCGTGTGTCGGTTGAGACGCACTTCCCGTTGGCCTTCCCGGGTGCGTTCTTCCAGAAGAGGGTTTTTAGATTCGAGTACGGCCTTCACCTGGTCCGGTTGCAAGCGTGCGCCGCCGGCAGTGGCAACGGGGAACCAGGTTTCCGATTCCTGCAGGATGTTGTGATCGGTGAGAGCCAAAAAGTGATAGCCCCGGTCCTTATACCAAGTCACCGCGTACTCGGGCAGGGCGTTGCCGTCACTCCAAAGGGTGTGGGTATGGGTGTTGCCTTTCCACCATCGGGGCTCGGGGTCAGGAGCGAAGGCTTGGCTGAGGCTCAAGAGCCCAAGCGCTGTCAGGATAGGGAGGAGGTTGGATCGCATGGGAAGTTGTGGGGTTCTTAAAAGTCTAGCCGGTGATGCGTCGCATGAGGAATTCTATGGGGCCGCGGTCATAGCGTCGTTTCCAGAGCACCGACCCAAGCACCGCAAGGACGTTGAAAGCCATGGCGCCGCTAAACACCAGGGCCATAGTGCCCGTGCGGTTGAGATCGCCGTGCTCCTGAAACCACTCGAGCAGGGGAGCCAAGAGGAAAAACAGCGCCAGTACATGGGCCAGGTAAAGGGTGAAGGCCATTTGCCCGCAGGTGATGAGGGGGGCGGCGAGCCATTGGCCGATGCGAGTGGCGCCGACTTCAAGGCAAAGGCAGATCACGAACACCGCGCTGGCCCCGGCGGAGAGCATGTAGAAAGGCCCTGGGGGCATGGAGCCCAAGCCATAGAGGGAATCGGGAGCCTTGTACCATTCCTTGATTTGCAGCATGAACCCGCGGGTGTCTTCCACGGAGCCGAAATGATCCGAGAGCATCTGGGCACCGATAAAAATCAATACGGAGCCCACAAGCGCCAAGCGTCGCACCTTTGCCCGTCCGATTTCTAGCTTGCCCAGGGCCATGCCCGTGAAGAGAAACGCCAACCATGGAAAGAGAGGGTGGAAGCCGTTGAAGAAGAGGTTTCGCAGCTGGCCCCGTGGGGTCCAGAACTCTGGGTATTCGAGAGTCGTCCAGTTCCAACCCGCCCCATAGTCCAGTGTGGCCATCAGTAGCATGAAGATGCCGATGCTGGCGGCGGCGAGCACACCCAGAGTCAACGGACCCAGGGAGAGACAGAGCGCACCTATGGCCACATAGAACGCATAGTAGTGCAGGATGTCTCCGATCCAAAAGAGCTGCCAGGCATAACCCACGACCAGCAAGAACAGTGCGCGCTTGAACAGCATCGCACGCTTGCCAAGCAGGATCATGCCGATCCCCGCAAGGGTCACGAACAGGGCCGAGGCGCGGCCGGTGCAGGCGCTGACGATCGTGCGCAAGAGGTCAGGGTCCCTGTGTTCATAGGAGAGCACCACGTCGAAATTGACCAGCACCATGCCTAGAATTGCTAAGCCCCTGGCTAAGTCGAAACCGCTGATGCGGGAGTTGTCGGCACGGTTGTTCATGGGCGTAGGTCTTTAATTAATCCGGCACTGCGTTGCTTCAGTTCCTTTTCGAGTTTGCCCAGCAGCTCTGCGCGCTGGTCAAGCAAGCGATAGCCATCAGGGTCCCGCAAGAAACCAGGAGCTTCGGGGTGCCGGCGGGCGAGTTCGTCAGGCCCCAGCTCCACTTGCAGGGCTTGTAATCGGGCGCGCTTGTCCAGCAGGGCCTTGGCGAGGAAGGGCATGACCATGGAGTAATCTGCCTGCAGGGACTCGGTTGTGGAGGTGTAGAGATCCTTGTCCACCTTGCCCCAGGTGACCGCTTCCGAGGGGGGGCAGGAGGAAAGGGAACCGTCCGTCACCGGCGCGCTGGTGATCTGAACGTCGTACAGGTAGCCGCCCACCTCTTCAAAGCCCAGCACTTGGGCCAGGGCGGGTTCCGGTTGTAGGTTGAAGTTCTTGGGTACGCCGCCACCCAAGACCAAGGTGCCGAGACCTTTTGTGTCGGTTTCGTTGCAACCCCACCAGTGATAGGCGCAGGATTCCAATACTTCCTCGTGCAGGTCCAACTCGAACTTGTAGTCGATCTCTCCCAGGCGTGCGAGGGCCCAGAGTTTCATGGAATTCAAAAACACCGAGCCGTCGCTTGGGGCGCCCACAAATACGGGCATGGCCTTCCGATGGCAAAGGGCCATTAAGCCTTCCGGGGCTTGGGTGCGTTGCTCTTGCTTGGCGAAGGCGGCTCCGAGCAAGGAGCGCATCTCTGTGCCTGTCATGCGCCTTTGAAATTCGGGCTGCATCAGGACCCTTGAGATCATTTGATCCTGGTCCAGTAACAGGTCCTCGTCAAAGCCGATGTCGGTGATGCGGATGGTGCGCTCATCCCTGAGTGCTCCGTCGTCACCGAAGATCGGGACCTCGTGAAAAGGATGGTCCTTGGCGGAATCCAAACCCCGATGGCCATCGTGGTAACAGACCGCGTCGGTGGTGGACAGGAGGCAGAACCAACCCGTGTCCAGCAGGGGGTTGAGCCAAGCCAGATGCTGGCCGCTGGCGGTGACCGGACCGCTGATTGCCAGGGTCATGGGGACGCCCCGGCCAATGGCTTCTTCCAGCAGTTGGTACACCCGGCGCAGGTAGGCTCCGCCAAAACTTGGGAAGCTCCCCAGCAGAAGTTGGTCCAGGTGGCGCATCTCGGTCACCGGGCGGTGGGTGAGTTCAGGGGAGGCGGCTGGGCAGCTAGATTTGCTCCCTGGGTTGTTGCGGGTGGGGTTCATGGGCCAAAAGTGTACGGCCAGCCCTGTGCTGGGTCCAAGAAGGACAATCTAGGACTTCTGCTGGAGGGGTTCCCTGCCGATGGAGGAGGGGCGGGGCCCGTGCCAAGATGCCCTCACCCAAGACCCCACCTTCTTCCCCATGACTGAATTCAACGACAAGGCCGCCGCCCAGTACGGCGTGCAGGACTACTCCGCCACCCCCAAAATCGATGGTCTCGAGATCATCCAATTGCGCCGCTTCAACGACGATGGGGGTTCCATGACCGAACTCGGTCGCATGGACGAGGGCATGCACCAATTGGTCGACGGTTTTAGTGCACGTCAGATCAACTACTCGGTGATGGATCCCCTGGGGATCAAGGCCTTCCACCTACACAAGCGCCAGACCGATGTGTGGTTCGTTCCCCCCGGCGACAAGATCCTGTTGGTGGTGGGTGACGTGCGTAAGGGTTCCCCGTCGGAAGGAGTTGTGGAGCGCAAGGTATTGGGGGATGGCAATTCGTTTCTCGTGCGCATTCCCCCCGGAGTTGCCCACGGGGCCAAGAACCTGCGGGCGGCGACTCCCAGTCAGATCATCTACTTTGTAGACGTGCAGTTTTCCGTGGACGACAAGTGCGACGAAGGCCGTTTGCCTTGGGACCACTTTGGCACGGAAGTGTGGGACGTGGAGCGGGCCTAAACGCCTGCCCATCCCGGTCGACCGTAACCCTAGGCCTCGGTGATCTCAATCATGCGCTCAAGGGATAGGCGCGCGTCATGGGTGAGTTGATCCCGCTCGGCTTCACTCAAACGGTCCCGGAACCCGGTGCCTTCATCCACCACGTCCCCGGCCAAGACACGGCAAAGGTTCGGCGCCTCGCCGCGGCGCAGGAGGTCCAGCAAACCCGCCAAGTGGGGCGGGTCGTTGCGGCTCATGGTGGCGCAACCGCAGCCCGCGTGGGAGAACCCGGGTTCGGGGATTTCGGCCAGGTGTTGCACCTCGACCCCGCGCTTTGCGCCCTCGATCCGGGCATTGCGCACGAAGTGACCTTCCGTTCCGATCGCAATTTTGGCGCCTTTCGGAGCATTCAATACAGCGTTCCAAAGGTACTTGGTGCTGCCCACCCCATCCGCTGCTTGGACGGCTTCTAGGCGGGATTCCGGGTGAACCAGCGCCTGCCAGCCCTGCGCTTGCCACCATTGGATTTGCTTTTCGCTGAAGATCGTGTGCACGCCGCAGGAGGAACCCCAAAGCAGCATCTCTGCCCGGTCGAGGGCTTCGAGGCCGACCTCTTCCAGAGTCCAACTGGCACCCCGTGATTTGGGATCCGGCAGGGTCACAAGGCGCTCCAAGTCCATGCCCAGTTTCCATGCGGTATTGCGCCCCAAGTGTTGATCGGGGACGAACAGGATTTTCTTGTTCTGCTTGCGCGCCCAAGCCACCACCTTGTGGGCATTCGATGAGGTGCAAACCGCGCCGCCGGTGGAACCGGCAATGGCCTTGATGCGGCCAGAGGTGTTCATGTAGGCGATCACCATCAGGTCGTCCCCATAGCGCTCTTGCAACTGGTCCACTGCGGGAAGCACCATGTGATCCTTGGCCAGCATTTCCATAGTGCAACCGGCTTTTGGATTGGTGACGTACACCTTTTGGTTGTCATGAGCCAAGAGCGCCACAGTTTCGGCCATGAAGTGCACGGCGGATTCCACGATGATTTTCTTCTCGGGGTTTTGGCGCGCCTGGAGCGCGAGCACATAGCTATCCGAGACGCCGCCCCCGTAGCGCTCCACCAACTTGACGATCTCGCCGCCCATGTAATAGTGCGCAAGCAACAACAGAGAATCGCCGAAGTGCTCTAGGGCCGGTTGCACATAAGAGTCGAGCCAGGGCAGGATGCTTTCCGGGGTTCGGTCCGGCAGGGCCAGGTACTCTTCCGCGTAGGGTTTGAACTCCTGGCTGTACCAGTCCAGAGGGATGTCGCTTTGGCAAATGGGGATTTGCGGGGCCAGGGTGATGCCGCTGGGGCTGGGGCTGGCGAGGGAAGGATCTGAGGGCATGGTTGGATTGTTGTCCAGGGGCCGGGTTAGTCCAAAGGATAAGCCCAAGGGGCCCCAGCTTCGACCCTTCAGGTGGATCAGGGTGGGAGTTTTCTGGTTCCCGGTTCGATCCCTCCTGTCTCGTCCGGGGCAGGCTGGCGGGGGGGCCTTCAGATTCCTACTCTCAAGGGCGACAAGAGAAAGCGGGCGGGTCTGCCACGCGCTTTCCTTGCGCCGTCCCCACGCTCCATGTTGATCGATCATCTCAAACTCACTGGCCACGGCATGCTCGCTTCTTGCCTCGGAGCCCTCTTCCTGGTGGTCTCCTGCCAGGGAACCGCAGGGCCGGCCCCTGTGCAAGTCCCCACCGTTGAGTGGACGCCCGCGGGGCCCTATGTGATGCAGGGGCCAACGCGCCTGACCACGGGCGACCATTTGCTCGCGGCCAGGGCGGAGGAGCCCGGCCTCTTGGTCGAAAACCTTCACGGGGTGGAACTCGATCTGTCTGGAGCCAGCTTGCGCGGAGCAACTCTCGGCACGGACCTGGACAAGCTCACCGGTATTGGCATCCTCGTGCGCAACTGCAGCGATGTGACCATCAAGAATGGTTCCCTCGGGGGCTGGAAGACGTGCATCAGCGTGGAAAATTCCAGCGGCGTGGTGCTGGAGGATCTGAGTTTTGATGGGTGGTACGGCATGCGCCTGCTGTCGAGCGTAGCCGCGGAAGAAGAGGCGGATTGGCTTTGGCCCCATGAGAACGACGATGGCCAATGGCAAGAGAAGTATGGCGCGGCAATTAGTCTGACCTCAGCCCCGGACGCCACGATTCGCCGCTGCCGCGGACGGCATGGCCAAAACGGAATTTTGATGAGCCGCGTGGACCGTGCGAAGGTCTACGACTGTGACTTTAGTTTTCTCTCGGGTTGGGGGCTGGCTCTCTGGCGCGCCAATCAAAACACGATCACCCGCAACCTGTTCGACTACTGCGTGCGCGGCTACAGCCATGGGGTTTATTGGCGCGGCCAGGATTCCGCGGGGATCTTGATCTTTGAATCCTCCAGCAACAACGTGGTTGCTTTCAACTCAGCAACCCACGGAGGGGATGGGATCTTCTTGTACGCAGGCCATGACCTAACCCTCGGCAGGGCAAGAGACCGGGGAGAGACCGCAGTGGGCTGCGACAACAACGTGTTCTGGGGCAATGACCTGCGCTACGCGGTGGCCAATAGCTTTGAGGGGACTTTTTCCGCGGGCAATCTGCTGGTGCAGAACCGGCTCTCGGGTAGCCACCAGCACGGGGTTTGGGGGGGCTATAGCTCGTCCATGGCGATCGTTGGGAACGAGATTCACGACACCCAGGGCGCCGGGGTCACCATCGAACATGGGCAGGATTGCGTGCTGGCGGACAATGATTTTTCGCGCAACAATCTCGCCCTTGAGCTTTACTGGGACGAGGATCCGGAGCTCGTGGGTGGACCCCTTGGGGAGCAGCGTGACACTTCATCCCGGGACCATTGGATCGGTCTCAATCGTTTCAAGTCGAACGACCGAGATTTACTGCTGCGCCAAAGCAGCCGCATTGTGCTAGCCAACAATGATTTTGAGGGCGACGGTGAGGACCTGACCCTGGATGGGGTCAGCGCTGCCCTCGACGAAACTCTCAATCAAGCCACCGTCGGATCTTGGGTGCAGGGCAATGATGGGGATCTGCCCCGGGGCAGCCTGAGTGAGACTTCCCTGATTCCGCACGACGGGCGTCAGCCGGAGTTGCTGCGAGTGGTCATGAAGATGCAGACTCCCCAAGTGTGGGGTTCCCAGGTGATCGGAGCAGAGGAAAGGGGTGTGGAAAACGGCGGGCTCGAGACCATCCTGATGGGGCCCTTTGGTCCCTGGGATTTTCGCAGCGGCGAAGAAAGGCCTCAACAGCGACAGGCCGGCGGCCTCTTGGCAGACGCGGATTTTGATTGCCGTTGGTTCCGCTGGAGCGAAAAGGACACGGATCCCCGGGGCGAGCTGGAGCTTTGGCGGGGCTTGGCACGGGAGCCCTTGGCCCAGGGCTCTTGCACCGGTTTAATCAGTCCCTATGGGGGAACAACGAATTCATCTCTGGGGCAGGCCACGAGGAAAGCCGTAGGGAGTGATCACTTTGGTCTGATTGCCCATGCGCGGATAGAGGTTCCGGGTGGGTTGTACCTCCTGCGGGTGACGTCGGATGATGGGGTGCGGATTTTGATCGATGGCAATCCCGTCTTTGAAGACTGGACCTGGCATGCTCCGCGGACCGGGGAAGTCCAGCTGGATCTGGCCCCGGGCGCTCACGACCTGGTGACCGAGTATTTCCAAATCGACGGGGCCCTGGCCCTGATGGTCGAGCTGGAAGCAATACCCTAGGCGCGACGGTGCCCTAGAATATGGCCATGATTCTGGTCCAAGCCCCACGTGCTCCTTTCGGTTTTTCGGTGTTGCTCTTGGCGTTGCTCGCGCCGGGGAGTTGGGCCCAGGAAACCCAAGATCCTGAAGACCGCCCCGAAGGCCGAGAGCAATTCTTGGGCCGCACCATTGCGCGCACCATGCACTCGTCTGGGGCCAATTGGCTCCTGCGTGAACGTCGTGAACAGGAGGAAAGCGCTTCGGTATTGCGCCGTTGGCTGAACATTCAAGCGGGGCAACGGGTGTGCGACTTTGGTTGCGGCAATGGCTACCACACCTTGCCCATGGCCAAGGCGGTTGGCGCGGAGGGACGTGTGTTCGCGGTGGATTTGCAGGCCGAGATGCTGCGTTTGCTAGGGGTTCGTTTGGCGGCAGAGAACGTGGAGAACACCACGCCTGTGCTGTCCACCCTGGATGATCCCAGGTTGCCCGAGGGTGAACTTGACCTGATTCTGATGGTCGATGTGTACCACGAGCTTTCCCATCCCGTGCGGGTCATGGAACATTTGCGCGGGGCCCTCAAAGCGGACGGACGCATGGTGCTGATCGAATACCGCGGGGAGGATTCTTCTGTGCCTATCAAGGTCTTGCACCGCATGGATCGCGCCCAGGTTGTGCGCGAGATGGCAGCCCACGGCATGCGCTTTGTTGAGTCCTTCGATGAATTGCCTTGGCAGCATGCCCTCGTGTTTGAACGGGCGCCGGAGCCAGGGATTCGGCATCAGCCCCGGGAAGTGGCCCTCGGGTTCTTGCGTGCCCTTGAGCGCCGGGATGCCATGGGTCTAGGGCCGTTCATGAGTTCCAAGGTTGGCTTAGGGGGAGACTTGGTCTTGTCTAGGACGGAACTCATGGGGGGGGTGGGTTTGGCCCAAGGGCAGGCGCCACAGTTG
>Ga0206679_10004747_pt1 | contig 10137 bp, 10 predicted proteins | sample M110012015metaG_FD_155464 | JGI IMG/M metagenome (GOLD analysis project Ga0206679, IMG submission 155464) | Ammonia-oxidizing marine archaeal communities from Monterey Bay, California, United States - M1 100m 12015 | ecosystem: Environmental > Aquatic > Marine > Intertidal zone | place: USA... | reverse complement strand
TGGTGCCAGTCTTCGCCCACGTGGGAGTATGTAACATAATGGCCGGGCGAACCAAGATAAGGGCTTCAAGTGATTTTTGAAGAACGTTTGCTATGACACCACCCAAACGCTTGCCTTTAGAGCTGGTTTCTCAATTCCATGGTGATGGTGTGGCAGTGATTCGCCAGTGTGTAAGTCAACAGTGGCTTAAGACCCTGGCCGAAGCGATTGAAACCGATATCGATTCTCCCATCCCTTTTTTTCATGGTTATCAACCTGACAATAGCGAGGGCCGCTTTCACGGGAATTTGCGCCTGTGGGAGCACGACGAGAGGTTTCGTACGTTCTGCTTTCAATCTTCATTGCCGGGGCTTGCCGCGCAACTTTTGGATTCGAAAAAGGTCAACCTGTTATATGACCAGTTGTTCGTCAAAGAGCCTGGTACACCAAACCGAACCCGATGGCACAACGACCAGCCTTACTGGGCAATGCGGGGCTGGCAGGTGCTGTCTTTTTGGATCGCACTTGACCCGGTAACGGTGGATTCGGGTGCATTGGAGTTTGTATCCGGGTCTCATCGTTGGGACCGCTGGTTTCAGCCCCAGCCTTTTGGTGAGACGGTAGGGCAGGATAGTTATGAGATTAACCCCAATTACGAACCGATGCCCGACATCGAAGCGCAGCGTGAAGATTACGAACTGGTCAGTTGGGACCTAGAGCCTGGTGATGTTTATGTTTTTCATGGCCTTACAGTACATGGCTCGGGGGGTAATCTCAGGCGCGACCAACGCAGACGGGGATATGCTGTGCGCTACACCGGCGATGATGTGGTTTACGATACACGTGTGGGCACGAATGAGAGTCTTCGTTCGAGCACACACTGCGATGGAGACCCACTGGATAGCGAGCGCTACCCGCTCGTGTGGCCTGCCTGAAGCACCGGGGCATGGCAGGACAGGAGCCGAGCCGGTAGAATCCGCTGCCCACAGTAATGCCTTTGGCCGGCTGTGACCGGCCCCGAGGAAGTCATGGAACTCGAAGACGATACCCAGAATTTTGACGCCGCCGCAGAACGTATGATTGAGCTTGGCAACCAGTTGCTGGACCAGGATTCGGAGTCGGACAGCTGGGAGGTGGCCTCTGGCCTGCTGGCGGGAGCCGTGCATTTCTGGCTTTATGCGCATCAGCCTTGCGGTGATTTGAATTGCGAATCGTGCGAAGAAATCGACACCGCTCAAAAGCGCCTTGAACGACTGATTGAACAGGTGCGCCAATCAGCCAGTGAAAGCGATTATTACCATACCCCTCAGGATGCCAATGCTGGTTCGGCCTGAGAGCTAACTTGCTTTGCCTTTGGGGTTGGCGAGCGCCTTTGGCGCTCGGCGTAGGCGACGAGCTGAGGAAAAAAATCATCGAAGCCGTTTTGCAGTTTCGGGTAAAGCCGCGATAGGACTTCGCCGGATTTTTCCATCCCGGAATCAAAGCGGGTGCGTTGGGCCATCTGTGACAGCGTCTGGTTGATACCGCTGGCGGACCGATAATGCAAAAGCGTATCGGTTCGGCTCAGGTAATCGAAGAACCTTTGCGACCGGGCAGGGCACGCGCTTATGCGCGGCGCGAGAATCCGCTTGACCCAACCGGTGTAATCAACCAGGGATTGCCGATGGTAGCGGTGCCAGTCTTTAGCTAGGAAATGATCCATAAATACGTCGGCCACTACCGAGCAATAACGGCCAAAGTCTTCACGCATCAAAGACGATAGCCCCCGAAAGACCGGGTGCGCATCGGTATAGCGATCTATTTGCCGGTGCAAAAGCACCCCTTGTTGTACTTGGGGACTGAGTCTATTGAATTGCTTGCCCCGGATCGAGTCCCCGATAAAATTCCCCAGTACCAGATCGGGGTCGTTTCCTGACAGGTATAGGTGTGCCAGGGTATTCACGAATGGCTCGTCTGCGATAAAGCAAGAGGCCTGCTTAGAAAAGCATGAAGCTCCTGCGGAGTCTGGAAAATATGATCGGGAGCTCGCGTTTTTAGCACAACAGCGGATTGCCAGCCCCAACCGACAGCGAGAGCATTGACCCCGGCAGTACGCGCCGCGTCTATGTCGCTGACCGAATCACCCACCATCCAGGTTTGCCGGGCATCGATGGCGTAATGGTTGAGTGCCTCGCGTATATGCTCCGCTTTGCCGCCTGGCCGGTCGCTGCCATAATACGTGCTGATGCAATCATCCAGCTCTTCTTGTGCGAGCCGGGTTCGCACCACATCAGCATGATTGGCGGTGACCACGCAAAGGATATGCCGCTCGCTTAAGTCCCGTAACATTTCACTGATTCCGTCAAAAAGAGGGATCTGTGTAGCGCCATTTTGCAAGGTATTAAAAAGAAAGCGACCGTATGCGCGGTGATCAGGGTCGGGTATCCCAGCAACTTTGGCGAGCATGGTGAAAGTCGCTGGATCCAGCCGGTCGAAATCGGCCAGAGTCAGTGAAAACGGCAAGCCCTGATCCTTACAGAAAACCGCTGTCTGCTCCAGCACGGGTTGTGCTGAGTCAACAATCACGCCGTCATAGTCGAGCAGTACGAGGTCCGTCATATCATTTAGGGGAGTTCTTGGAGTTCTTGAGGATTATTTTCGCATTAAAGCTAAGGCTATAACGGATAATCTCACCCCGGGATCATTTGCTCGCTAAGCAGCGGGCTTTTTCTGAGACTCTGATTTTGCCTGGATACAACAAGTGTCAGATCAGCCAGCCATAAGTCGCGATGTAGATGGGGTTGGTCTCACCTATGGCCTTTGCGCCATTGTGATCTGGGGCTCTTTCCCACTCTATTTCAAGCAGACCGAGTTATTTGGGTTTCTGAGTGTTTATGGGCATCGCGCGCTTTGGGCCATGCCTTTTATGCTGCTCGTTCTGTTACTGATGCGATCATGGCGCGGTGTTGTATTGGTGTTTCGAAGCAGACGGCTTTTGTTGCCCATTATGATGACCAGCCTGATAGTTGCAGTGCAACAGGCTTTATATATCTGGGGTATTTTTTCAGAGCGCATCGTCGAACTTTCAATGGGGTTCTACCTGGTTCCGGCGTTTTCAATTTTATTGGGATGCCTGTTCTTTAACGAACGTATCAGCAAGGCACAATGGGTAGCGGTAGGCCTTTCTGTATCTGGTGTGGCGGCCCTGGTCATTTTTCTTGGTGAGAATCCCTGGCTTGGCGTCACCATGGGATTTACGTTTACGATTTATAGCGCCATTAGAAAACGACTGTCAGTTGAGCCCGCAGTTGGTCTTTTTTTGGAAACGGTACCCTTGTTTTTTATTGGACTATGGTTTGTCATCCAGTTTCCACTGCAGGACGATCAATCTGTGTTTTCCTTATCTGGATTATTGTTGCCGTTCTCAGCGGTCTACACCATATTACCGATCCTGTTGTATGTCATGGCGTCGCGCCGGATGCCTCTATCCCTGCTGGGAACGCTTTTCTATCTCGCTCCAACAGGAACCTTTCTTATCGGTGTTGCGGTTTATGACGAAGTCTTTTCCCTAATTCACATGGTCGCATTTTTGTTGATCTGGTCAGGGCTGGGGATATACCTCTGGGCAGGGCGCGCTAAGCAATAAGATCGACTACACACCCTTGATTCCCCAATACCAGATGCCAAATTTTTAGTCGTGATCACTTATCTGAATCAGTGCATCTGCAGCGAAGCAGCCACTCTCAGTTACCAGTATTGGGTTGATATCCATCTCGATCAGTTTATGCGCAAGCTGCTGGGCCATTTCACTGATAGCCATCAGCATATCGAGCAACTGGTCGATATCAGCCCTGGGGCAGTTACGATAACCTTCCAGCAGGCGCATAACCTTAAGCGAGGCAAGAGCATCACGCAGACTAGATCGATCTGTTGGTAAAAGTATTGTCGTTGAATCAGCCATGAGCTCTACCAGGATTCCCCCTCCTGCGAGCGTCATCACCAGACCAAACTGTGGATCATTCTGCACACCAACCAGCAACTCTGCGATTGTAGTACTCAGCATTTTTTCGACCAACAGCTGGTCATCGACCCGTTGACCCAGAACTTGTGAGCCCAGATCCAGTACGTCGTGCGCCGCTTGGCGGACTTCCTCCTCGTTGGCAAGGTTCAGCCGTACGACTCCAGCTTCGGTTTTGTGCGGAAGCTGGTTGGTGACCAGCTTAAGGACAACGGGAAAGCCAATCCTGCGAGCTGTCTCAATCGCTGTTTTGGAATTGACCAATTCACCAGGCGGAACAGGAATATGATGCGTTCGCAGCATCCGCTTACCCTGCCATTCATCCAGGGTGACCAGTTGTGACCGGTCGGGTGTGTAGATTTTGGGAATAAAAGGGTCTGAGCCACTTTGTAGTTTTTTACTCACTTGGCCGAATACGGCCGAAGCGCTGATAGCCACGGCGGCTTCGCTGATACCCTGCAATGGCGCGATCCCCTTGTTAATGAGGGTTGCCTGGGTTTCGTGATCGAGATTCTCCGGCAGGCTGGAACACACAGCAGCCGGTATACCGGCATTTTGTGTCGCGTGAACAAAGGCGCGGGCATCGGCCTGGTAATAAGGCCGATCATCACTGATCTCAACCGGAGGGTAGTCCTGTACCAGTAGTGCTGCATCGTAGCCGGGTGCGAGTGCCGCGCTGAACACATTTTTGAGGGTTTCCTCCTGTCCCCAAAGCGGCGTGGTGTAATCAAGCGGATTGCCCACGGTCGCAATGTCAGGAAGCCATTGGCGCAGGGATTTTTCCGTAGCGGCATCAGGTGAATCGAAGATCAGGCCTTGACTGTCTGCACAGTCGGCGAGCATGGCGACGTCGCCGCCTGAGCAGGTGAATGCCGCAAGCCGCTTACCTGCCGGTGCACCGGCCGTGGTCAGCATCTGCAGGGTTTCCAGTAACAGGCTGGGACTCGACGCGCGGGCAACACCGATCCGATCAAAAAGCGCCTGGTAGCAGACGTCTTGACCAGCCAAAGAGCCGGTATGGGTGAGCGTAGTCTGGGATGCCAGTTCAGATTGCCCTACCTTGAGTGCGACCACGGGCACCTTACGCGCCATGGCGCGGGCAACCGCATCTGCAAAGCGGGGTATGTCGCGCAGCGTTTCTATGTACAGACCAAAACCAGTGACAGCGCCGTTATCGACAAGGCTGTCGAGGTAGTCTTCAACACCTAAAACGGATTGATTCCCGGCGCCGATCACGTACGAGAAATTAATTGAACGTCTATTGGTGAGCAGGTAGCCCGAGAGCATCCCGGATTGGGAAATGATGGCAGGGCCACTCATTACCTGTTTGCCGCCATGACTGAATGGCCACAGGTGTGCCCCGGTCACGTAATTCAATAAACCGAACACATTGGGTCCCGCGAGCGCCATCTCGCCGCAGGCCGCAATCAGATCGCGCTCGAGATCAGCGCCTTGTCCACCCAGTTCCTTGAAACCTGCGGTATAGCAGACGATGCCACCGGCGCCTGCGTCCCGCAGTTGTGCGAGCACCTCTGATACGCCGTGGCGTGGTACGGCAAGAAAGACCGCATCCGGTGCTTGCGGCAGATGCTCGACACTGGCGAAGGAGGATATCTCACCGAATCGGCCCGGCCGCGGATTGACGCCCCAGATTTCGCCGGTGAAGCCACTCGTGGCACACTGTCGTGCTGCAGACACAGCAGCATCGCCGCCGATAAAGGCAATTTGGCGTGGCGCCAGCAGCCGATCGAGATTGGCACGTTGTTCAGGCGTCATGCGCCAAACGGTCGCAGCAGTGATCGGCTGATGATGTGTCGCTGTATTTCAGATGTGCCTTCCCAGATTCGTTCTAGGCGTGCGTCACGCCATAGACGTTCGATCGGTAAATCTTCCATCAGACCCATGCCGCCGTAGATCTGGACCGCGTTATCAGCCAAGCGGTGCAGCATCTCGGAGGCAAAAAGCTTGCACATGGCCGCATCGGTGGGTGTCATCTGTCCTGCATCGGCTTTTCTGGCCGCATGCATCACCATGAGATCGGCCGCCTGCAGTTCGGTCGCCATGTCTGCCAGCTTAAAAGATGTGCCTTGGAATTTACCGATGGGTTGACCAAACTGCTTGCGGTTCGCAGCCCAGTCCAGGGATAACTCCAGCAGTCGTTCGGCGCGACCGCAGCAGCCGGCTCCAACCCATACCCGGCCCATCTTGATCCATTTGTCGGCAAGCTTCAGGCCCTCGCCTTCCGCGCCAAGCATCTGACTCTTATTGACGCGACAGTCATTGAATGACAATACGAAATTAAGGTATGCCCGCTGGCTGACACAGCGCGGCCCGCGCGTGATATCAAAACCTGGATGCCCGCGGTCTACCAGGAAAGCACTGACCCGTTTGCGTGAGCCACGAGGGGTTTCGTCCGTTCCAGTGGCGGCAAAGACAATCGCAAAATCGGGCTCTACGTGGCTGCTGACAAAATGCTTGGCTCCGTTGATGATCCAGTCATTCCCGTCGGGCTGTGCGCGTGTTGCCATCGACATGATGTCAGAGCCAGCACCTGGCTCTGTGATGGCGAAGCACTCAACTTTGTCTCCTTTTACGCAAGGGATCAGATAACGTTCTTTTTGTTCATCACTGCAGGCTAACAGCAACTCGGTGGGGCGCCAGGCAAAGCCATGCAGCGCGTGTGAGACCTTGCCGAACTCGCGCTCCATGATCGCCAGGCTGGTGTAGTCCAGCCCACCGCCCCCGATCGATTCGGGCAGATTGGCGGCGTAAAAACCCATCTTAAGAGCTTTGTGTTTGATGCGCTCACCCATCTCAGTACTGACCTCACCGGCGCGTTCAACCTCGTTTTCCAGGGGCATCAACTCTTCTTCGACAAATGCCTTAATAGAGTCGGCCAGCATCCGCTGTTCACTGTTTAGTTCAATGTCCATGATTCCCCCAAGATTCAGGTTCAAAGCGGTGAAAAGGATCCACTTGACCGCATTATTGCCGGACCGGCGCAAGCCGTGGGCGCTGATGATATTGCCTTATGTGCGTTATTGCCATATCGTGTGCCTTTGCGTTTTATCTTGACTGGGAGGCTAACCAGTCGGATCCAGGGAAAAAATGGACGACAGAACACAAGAGTTACTGGTTGAGCGACATGGCCCGGTGTTAGAGATTACTCTCAATCGGCCCAAGGTTAATGCCATAGATTTTGATTTGAGCCGCAGAATCAATGAAGCAGTAGTCATGCTTCGCGATGATCCCGAACTGCGGGTAGGTCTAGTGACAGCGACTGGCGAGAAAATGTTCTCTGCTGGGTGGGATCTTAAGGCGTTGGACACGGGAGAGCAGCAGTTGGACAACTGGTGGGAGGCCGATGCTGATTTGCCGGGTGGTTTTGCAGGATTAACCGAGATGTGGAATCTGGACAAGCCGGTCATCGCGGCAGTTAATGGGCTTGCCATCGGTGGCGGGTTTGAGTTGGTCATGGCTTGTGATCTGATCGTTGCCGCGGACCATGTATTTTTCCAGTTACCCGAGATGCCATTGGGTATCGTGCCGGATGCCGGGGCTATCCAGCGTTTGCCGCGGCGGATCCCATATAACGTTGCAGTCGAGATGCTGTTGCTGGGTCGGCGTATGAGTGCGAACGAAGCAGCCGGCTATGGGCTAGTGAATGCGGTGGTACCGGCAGCCGAGTTGATGAATGCCGCGCGGCAGTGGGCGCAGCAGATCGCCGAGTCTGCGCCGCTGGCGGTGCAGACGGTTAAGGAAGTGTTGCGGGCAATCGAAGGTGATACCGTAGAGAGCGCTTTTAATACCATGCGTACTGCCGATTTACCAATTTACCGCAAGATGTTGCGCTCAGAGGATGCCAAGGAAGGGGTTAAGGCATTTGTTGAGAAGCGTAAACCTGTATTTCGCGGTGAATAGCCGCTGTTAGAGCAAGGGGGAGAAATGACAGAACAGGAGGTTCAGCGCGTCGCGTTGGTAGGTGGCGGTGTGATCGGGGGCGGTTGGGCTACAAGGTGTCTGGCCAATGGGTTGGAGGTCGTGCTGACCGACCCCAGGCCCGAGGCGCGTCAATATGTAGAGAAAACCATTACCGACGCCTGGCCGGTTCTGGAGGCCGCCGGATTAACAGACACAGGAGATCGAAGCCGGTTGCATTTCGCTGATGATATCGCCACAGCTGTTGCACAGGCAGACTTTATTCAGGAAAACGTTCCTGAGCGTGAGGCGCTGAAAATCGAGGTTCATGAGGAGATCAGCCGGCATGCCAAGAGCGACGCGATCATTGCGTCGAGTTCCTCTGGGCTTTTACCCAGTCGTTTGCAATCACGTTGCCGTCATCCAGAACGACTGGTCATCGGTCATCCTTTTGCGCCGGTGTATCTGCTGCCATTAGTCGAGGTAGTGGGCGGTGATCAGACATCGGCCGAGTCGATATCCCGGGCCGGGCAGTTCTACAGTGCAATCGGTATGCGACCACTGCATGTGCGCCGCGAAATCGACGCCTACATCGCGGACCGTTTGCAGGAGTCGCTGTACCGTGAAGCGTTGCATTTAATCGATGAGGGTGTCGCAACCGTTGCGGAGATTGACGCAGCCGTGACGGGAGGCCCGGGTCTGCGCTGGGCATTTATGGGTACATTTCTCGCCTGGCATCTGGGTGGTGGCCCAGGCGGCATGCGCCACACGATCGAGCAGTTTGGGCCGGCGCTGAAATTACCGTGGTCGCACATGAAGGCGCCTGAATTGACCGATGAACTTAAGCAGCGGATCGTCGAAGGGTGCGAGGTGGAATCCGGGACGCGCGATTTCGCTGATATGGAGCGCCGCCGAGACCGTTGCCTGGTCGAGATTCAAAAAGTGCTGCGCGAGCATTGGTACCCGCCCAGCGAGGATGGCTGGCCAAAGATGGGTTGAGTCAGACTGGGGAAACCTCAAGTCTGCACAACACTCTGACAATACATAAATGATAAGAAGGAGTAGGAAAAATGGCGATGAATAACAACGTAGTGGTGACCTGCGCTGTCACCGGGGCCGGCGACACAGTCGATAAGCATCCTGCGATTCCAGTAACACCGGAGCAAATTGCGACATCAGCCATTGAGGCGGCAGACGCTGGGGCAGCGATCGTGCACCTGCATGTGCGTGACCCGCAGACCGGGAAAGGCAGTCGCGATATTGAACTGTTCAAGGATGTGGTCGAGCGGGTCAGAAACAGTGGACGCAATGTACTGATCAACCTGACGGCTGGAATGGGAGGTGATCTGATTGTTGATGACGATAACCCGCAGGTGCCGGCAGAGGGCACCGACCTGATCACTGCCGAGCAGCGCATGGCGCACGTTGAACTGTTGCGTCCGGATATTGCCACCCTGGACTGTGGCACGATCAATTTTGATAACGCCAACTATGTTTACGTGCAAACGCCCAATATGCTGCGTACCATGGCCACACGTTATGCCGAGATTGGTGTTAAGCCCGAGATGGAGGTATTTGACCTGGGGCATTTGCGTTTTGCCAATCAGATGGTCGCTGAGGGCCTGATTAAGGGGCCGGCCATGTACCAGATCTGCCTCGGTATACCCTGGGGTGCTGGCGCCGATCCTGCGACCATGAATGCCATGGTCAATCAATTGCCAAACGATGTTTTCTGGTCAGGTTTTGGCATCAGTCGTACACAGATGCCGATGGTAGCGCAGGCAATGTTGCTGGGGGGCAATGCCCGGGTCGGATTGGAGGATAACCTCTACCTGGAAAAAGGCGTTCCGGCGAGTAATGCACAACTGGTTGAAAAAGCCGTCCGGATTATTCGTGACCTTGGTGGCCGGGTCTGTGATGCCGATGAAACACGTGAGAAACTTGGCATCTCTTAAAACTCAAAACTGATCTACCTCGCACACTACGCGCGAGGTAGATCATCGTGAAGGGCCACCGGCAGGCCCATTGTTCGGTGTCAGTTCTCGGCGAACTCGGGCATTACCTCATTGATGAAAAGTGCCAGCGAACGTTTCTGTTCTTTCAGTCCTAATCCGAGGCTGGCATAGTAAGTGAACTGATCCACACCCAGTTCGTCGTAAAGCCGCAGCTTCTTAATAACCTCTTCTGGCGTGCCAAACATCAGGTGCTCGTGCAGCATCTTCGGGTCGTATTCGTCGCGGTTT
>Ga0206679_10004742_pt1 | contig 10142 bp, 8 predicted proteins | sample M110012015metaG_FD_155464 | JGI IMG/M metagenome (GOLD analysis project Ga0206679, IMG submission 155464) | Ammonia-oxidizing marine archaeal communities from Monterey Bay, California, United States - M1 100m 12015 | ecosystem: Environmental > Aquatic > Marine > Intertidal zone | place: USA... | reverse complement strand
GCAACTTACAATCTTAAGGTACAAATAAGGTACAAATACATCATAAACCACTTGTTTTTACAGAATCGTCCCCTTCGGGGAATTCGTTAAATAGGTAAAGTGTTAAAAAGCACGAATAACACGAACGCTGGCTGCATAGAGCTTAATGGGGTAGCTCGTGTAACCATTACCGAAATGGACGTACCACGCGCGGTTACTACTGAACTCCGAGGAAGACCAATACCAATTGAAGAAACCTCCTATATTGCCCTCTGGGCTACCCTTTCCAATAGTGTTGTACATTTCTAGCAATTCATGTTTTGAGGGTAAGTACCAGTCGCTATAACCCTCTGCTTCGTAAGATAATGCCTCGCTTGCGGCTATGGGTGTTTCTGAACATCCTGCTACTATTTCTAAGGTGTTTTGTAGGCCTGTGCCTATAACTGTATCAACAGCTCCTGATATACTCGTTCCGTAACAACCCCACTCATAAGTACCAGGTAAATCTTCCAAGGCAGCAACTAAACCGTGCTGTCCTGTTTCGTCAACATAGAATACTATTCCGCCATGGGCAAAAGCCCCAACTGCTATATTTCCATCACAGTCATAACCTGGTTCAGGATAAATACAGGAGCCATCATCCGTATTAGCGAGAAGATTATAATTACAAGTTAAATTATCTGTACATCCATAAACAACAAGTACGCTACAGGTTCCATTGTCCTGATTTACACTTGGGTCATATTCCAAGTAGCTTGGGTCTGAACATCCAAACACATCAGCTGAGCTCATATCACAGCTAAAGTCATCTATAGAAGCTTCTGAATTATAATTCGGGAAATCTGCCAAAGTACAGCCATAAATAATACAGCTTCCATCATCTTGGTTGGCCTGAGAGTCATAATTATCTGCTGTTGGGTTCATACAACCTAAATATATACAACTGCCATCTTCTTGGTTAGCTTGTGGGTTATAGTTATCTGCTATTTCATCCATACATCCGAGAAGAATACAGCTTCCATCATCTTGAGTGGCTTCTATATTATAATTATCAGCAAGCAAGTCAGTACATCCTATAATATAATCACAAGAACCATCATCAGCATTTGCCTGAATATCGAAGTTTTCTGCAACATCATCTGTACAACCAAATTCAATTATTGTACTACAGAGGCTTACATCATAAACATATGAACCAGAATCATATTCTAAATACAGGTCATATGGGCATGAAACATAAGTAGAACCGTTAGATAGATTAATCCTCCTAATTGGTATAACATTGTACTCGCCTTGCTTACCACTCCCTTGTGTTTCTAATGCAAATTCTGCCCAATCCCCATGAACATAAGCATGAGTATAACTCCATGACCAGCCAGTATTATTATCTACATAATCATATTCAGTAGATGACCAGTACCATGTATTAGTTAGACTTAAGGGGATTAATTCAAGTTCTTCAATAGATGGTAAATACCAATCATCATATCCATCAACATCATAATTAACAGATGCTTTAGATGCAGTGATTTCGGGCTCATTTTCGTCATTTTGACAATTTTCATTTATTATATCTTCTGTATTCTGGAACCCAGAACCTATACTAAACCCATCAGCTCCTAACACATCAGTTTGATAACAACCCCACTCGTAAACACCTAAATCATTTCCATATACCAATCCATACTGATTATCCTCATCTATGTAAAATAAAACACCACCGTAAATTGAATCACCTACTTGATATTGAGGTAAAATATTACCCTCACAGTCAAATCCATCTGTTGGAAATTCGCAAACACCAATATCTGTAGCTAATTCATTATAATTACAAGCACTGATATCCATGCATCCTTCGATTTCTTCAATATCATATACACCATCACCATCGGAATCAACTAAAGGAACAATAGCAGGGCAAAATTGAAAATCAGTAATCTCTTGTGTTAGTTTAATTTGATATCCTCTTGAATATTCTAAATCCCCGATACCATTAAAATCCCATTCTGGTAAATAAGCATTTCCATCATTATCTTTTGCAATTATGATAGATTCTTCAATTTCAGAAAAAGCGTTAATGACATTAATTGATTCAAGGCAAGTAAAACCAAATAAATTCCAACCCTCTTGAAGTTCTAATGGAGCGTCTTGTTCGATATAAGCAGTGACCTGCCCAAACAAAGCAAGAGGAACAAACAGTAGTATGTAAAGTAGGTTTTTCATGTAAGTATTCTTTACAATATAATTATATAATATTCGTCCCCTGGATAAAATACGTTTTGAATCAACCATTTTATTTATCCATTAAATATCCATTAACGACCTGTAAATCTTTTGCGTTCCCTGTTGTTAATATTGTATTCTCATCAAAGAAGATTGGGGTTTTAATATTTGTTGTAATGCAAGGTGGATTACAACTCGAATTAGGGCCGTAATGATAATTGAAAATTCCATACAATTGAACAAGACCATTAGCTAACAACTCGCCACTAAGTCCATCCATTGCGCTATAAAAATTTAATACAACTAAAATCTTCCCTGGTGGTACAGTGTAAGTTATATTATCAACATTAATACCACTTAATGATAAAGTAATAGGTGTTATAGATGCCTCAACTAAAAATCCATTCATTGTTCCACTAGCACCTCCAATACTTAATATTTCAGAAGATCCTGCGATAATAGGCAACTCAAAATGTCCCATATTCTGATCTTGGCCACTGAATTGACCTCTTCCTTTAAAAACTGTATTTGATGATATTTGTAATTCATTAGAGGCACTATACCCAAGATAAGATGTTATATAGAGATTTTTCCCAGAAGGCACTGAGTAATCACCATTTCCAAAATCATGTATAACTGGTGTAATACCTTCTTTACCATCTGGATAAGAAAAATCACCGACAGAGTTACTAATTGTAGTAGTTGAAGACTCACCACTATTTTCTAATGTCATTAAATATGGATTATTTACACTAGTATCGTATGTACTATAAAACTTATAAAATTCACCTTGTTTAATCGGGACATTAAAAGATTGATAAAAAGCCCCATTTACTTGACTTCCTGTCGAAAAAGATGCACGTTGAGAGCCTCCTATATATAGGCTTACAGAAGAATTGCTGGCATACAAATAAACTATCCCGCATAGAAATCCATCATCAGTAGCTTGATATTGAATTGTCTCATTTTGATTCCAATCTACATTTGAAAAAGTTATATCTAAAGGTATTCTTTCTCCAAATGACAAAGATCCATTATTATCAAAATAATTAATAAAAGTAGAATCACTAGCAAGTATTGTTGCCAAGGAATCATAATCAACTGGTGCTGCAGGCTCACCTTGAGGGCCCTCTGGACCTTCAGGGCCTGGAGTACCAGAACTCTCTGCATAAAGGGCATAAGGAACGCTCATAAGCTGACTAATTCCAAGAAGCTGATATTCGCTACCACCATCAACATCCATCTCAATTTTAAGATGATGTTCAGAAGCTCCCCAGTCAATATCAGAAAAGGAAGATTGAACTCCATTGCCTGTACTTGTTCCTTCACCAATAGTAATGGTAAACAAGCCAAATCCATCGGTAGTTGTTGAGTGAGTCTCTATCCATTGTTCTACTCCAGTGGAGGACTCACTAAGTATTGAAACTCTTACAGATACATTCTGTTCAACAAGTTCTAATCCATTGTTATCTGTTGCAACAGCTTGGTAGGTGAAGCCTTGAGGAGCTTGTGCGAATGCACAAAATGAAATTATAAGACAATAAAAGGTTAGTAGATTTTTCATATGACTATTCTTCAACTGGGTTTGCAGGACAGTCTGCTTCAACTTTCCTGTTTAAATTTATACCTAATGTAATTTCGTGAGTACTTCCTGTAACAGAGCTAATAGACGATGTTGTGAGATCGTAACTATACGAAATGAAGTATTTATTATTTTCAAATGACACCAATGCAGCTAAAGCATCTTCAGTTCTATACTGTAGTCCAAATCCTAAATTGTCTTGATAACGAACAACAGAATTAATATCTAACTGCGCTTTCGAATTAGCTGCTAGCTTCAACAAAAAGGAAGGTTGGACAGAGAACTTAGATTCTTCAGAGAGCTGTTTTTTAAAGCTCCCTATAATGTAATAGTGTCTTGGGATAAAATTAATTTCATTTTCACTATTAAACTTCAGCTTAGGCTCCAATAAGTTTGGTGTTGAAATCCCCAGATAATTTCCGTTGCTATGTAGTAAAAAACCTAACGAAATATCAATGTTATTAGAGCTTTCAGAATTAGAAAATGCAGGATCGCTAGGGTCATTTAGAATCATATTATCTGGAGAATAATTAGTTTGTAGAAACTTTGCTCCTAAGCCACCTGAGAAATATATTTTCTCACTTAACTGTAACCGTTGACTATAAGCAAATTCTACCATATTGTAGCTCAGTGAGGCCAGCTGATCATTGTATAGGTTTACACCTATCCCATTATTCTTTTTAAGTGGTTTTACTGCTGATGCAGAATAGGTTCTAGGAGAATTTTCAATAGCCGTCCATTGTATCCTTGATGAAACTCGAATTGGAGAATAATCATAGGTAGTTATAAAGGCAGGAGAGAGTTTTACTTCATTAAACAAATATTGTGTTCTATGAGGCAGCTGCTGTCCAATAGCTATATAACTCAGTGAAAAGATTAGTATAAATAAATATCGTTTCATTGCTTATCTTTTTAATGTGATGTGACCAGTAAATGACTGCCCAGAAGTTAACTGAATAGAGTAGAAATAGGCTCCAAATGGAAGTTCATTACCAAAATAGATATTCGTTACATTTTCACTTCCATCCCAATCATTTTGATAATCTGAATTCACATAAACGATTTGTCCCCATCTATTGAAAATTTTAACTTCTACGTTTTCTTCATCTTCAATCCCTTGTATCACCCACAAGTCATTTATATTATCACCATTAGGCGAAATTCCAGTTGGAATAATAATATCACAGTCTTCTGTCAATATTTCTATAGGGAAAACGTCCTCACAATCACTACCATCAATTATTTGAACTTCGTAATCTCCTTCCTGAGAAATATTTACATCACTACCACTACCTAAGTATTGTCCAGAGTTAGTATCGTACCAATAAATAGTATAAGGTTCTACACCACCATTAATAATCGCCTCAATAACTCCTTGCTCTTGTTCGCAGGGTAAGTAATCAACGATAAAACTCGATGTAATAGGTATAGCTGAGTCTATTTGAAAACTTAATGCATCTGTACAACCCAAAGAGTCAACTAGATTTACTGTATACTCATCAGGTGTTAAGTTTTCAATTGAAGTGGTATTTTCATTACCATTACTCCATAAAATACTCACTCCATCAGAACTAGTTAGTGTAATGCTTATAGACCCATCATTTACATCAACACAAGATTCGTTTTCAGTATCAAAGTCTAAAATTTCTATACCAGAAGATTCGTCTATAGTAAAAGCAACACTGTCTGTACAATCGTTCTCATCACTCACTAATACATAATATAAGTCTGCGGATAATGATAATAAAGAATCAATATCTGTTTCTCCATTAGACCATTGAATGTTATAAGGAAAGCTTCCACCCTCAATTGATATAGATGCAGAACCATTGGATAGATTGCAGTCTTCATTAGAAGTTTCAAGTGCTATTTCTAATGCATCAGGAGAGTCAATAGTGAAGTCACTTGTAAATTCACATCCCGTTGAATCAATAATTAATAACTGGTAATTTCCAGGACTCAGGCTTATTGAATTTAAAAGACCCAAACCATCTCCCCAATTGTATTGATATGGACCAACCCCACCACTTACCTCAACACTTGCTTCTCCTTCTTCTCCATTACAGGCGGCATCTGTAGTCGACAAATTAAGCCCAAAGGAAGAGTTTACATCTACAGTAACTGAGTCTGATTTTAAACAATACCCATGACTAAGTTCTAGTTCAATTGTATGAATTCCTGTTTCACTGAATGATAGATCATCAACTTGACTTAAATCGCTAGAGGAGATATTTGCATTAGAATCAAAAATCCAATTAAAAGAATAGATGTTAGCATATTCTCCTGTATATTCTAGGTCATAGCTATTCCCATCAAAGCAATCATTTGATGCTGTTATAGCAATATCTGGATGGTCAAGATTATAGCATTCATCAGGCTGCTGAAATCCCTGTCGTAAATGATTTTCCGAGTTGGAAAATGTTCGTGCCCCAGGTGGCTGAGCTACTGTTGTTCGTATCGAAATTCCATCAATGGAATACGAACCTCCTGTGCTTGCTATTACTTGTCTTCTTAATGATTGACTAAATAGTAGGGTAGGGCTTATTAGTAATATGTAAAGTAGTTTTTTCATATCTTATAGATTGTCTTCTTTTAGAATGTCTAATAGCAACTTTCTGAGATTCTTTATTCGAATTTTATAGTTTGCTCTGCTCTGTAGTTTCAAACTCTCTGGTAGTGATGAAATAGTAGTAAGTATATCTATTCTGTTAATCAAAGAAACTATCCTTATTTCTGAATTATTTTCAGTTTCTGATTCATCTTGTAATTCTGCTACTTTTTGAAATATTGCACTTATTAAGTTTTGATCTGTAAATGAATAAATAGCTTTTGCAGCATCTACCCTTAGGTTTTTACAAATTTCAGTTTTAAACTCATCATTAACATCAGTCCATCTTGTCGTATCTAGTAATCCAAGATTAAATTTACATTCTAAGATGAAAACTTTCTTTAATCGTTCCTTAGCAGATTGATTATCCTTCTGCTTTTCTAATACCTCAAGAGTCTTTCCTATTATATTATACATACTAATAGTCCTTAATTATTTGTCCCTTTTATTTAATCAAAATAGCCAACAATTTTAATGTCTCCAGTTACTCTAGGGCACCATCCAGAACCAACAATTTGAATGTTAAGTAAACTATTACTAATAGGTAGAGTAACTTGATTTGAATGTCTAGTAAGTTCATCATTATTATACGATGCTTGTCCGTTATTTGAACTTTGAATATTCATTATAGGGGTGGCGAAAACTCCATTCCAAGATTGAATAGTTGCTGCTCCCCAGCTATTTGAATAAGAAGATGAACCTGCAGATGCTTGAAATGTTGAATGTAATATTATATTCGTTACACTTTCATTTAAGATTGAATCAATATTGAATTGAATTTCTGTTATCCAATCATTTGACTCACAAAGGTTACCACTGTGTATTATAATAGGGTCTATAAATGATGGTCCGACAGAACTTGATATTTCATTTTCAGTATTTACTAAGGGAATCCAGTAGATTTTGTGATTACTGTTATAACTGGAAGAAACAAAGTAGTAATAATTCTTTTTTATTGGAATCATAAAAGTAGCTGTTTGCTGTGTGGCCGTTCCAAAATCAGTTTTTGTTGAAGCATAGCTATCTGTTGAACTTATATAAAAGCTCTCTGTTGAACTTATATATACATTTGTTTCACCATTAGAACTAGAGTTATATCCATCGAATTGTCCAAATAGAAATCCATCCTCAAGTGCTTGTATTGTATCTGATCTCTTTAACTGCCATCCTACAGAAACAAGATTCAATTCCCCAGGTTCCATTAGTACGTAATCACCAAAGTTTATATTCCCTCCACCTATGTTAGATTGAAATAATGAGTCATTCATTAGATAGTTAGAAATTGAGTCATAATTAATACTAGAATTCGATAATTGATTCAATGTAGAATCAATTTGAGCATTGTTTTGATTTAAATTATCAATTTCAGATTCTAAACTTTCTATTAGCACTTCTAAAGAATCAGTATTTGAACTTTCGGCATATAAAGCATATGGTACTGACATCAATTGAGAAATACCCAATAGTTGGTAGTCTGATCCACCATCAACATCCATTTCAATTTTAAGATGATGTTCAGAGCCTCCCCAGTCAATATCCGAAAAGGAAGATTGAGCACCATTACCTGTACTTGTTCCTTCACCAATAGTAATGGTAAACAAGCCAAATCCATCGGTAGTTGTTGAATGTGTCTCAATCCATTGTTCTACTCCTGTTGAGGACTCGCTAAGTATAGAAACTCTAATAGAGACATTCTGTTCAACAAGTTCTAATCCATTGTTGTCTGTTGCAACAGCTTGGTAGGTGAAACCCTGTGGAGCTTGGGCAAGTACGAGGCAGGGTATAAGTAGAATTATGTTTAGAAGGTTTTTCATCATTACTCTATATTTAAATTAAACTCTATTATACTTAAATAATTAACTGAGTAACTACTACCGTATCTCTTCAAAATTGTTCCTGCAGGGAACCAAATAGGTAGTTTACCTATAGTTTCATGATTATACTGTAAATAAATTGAAATTTGGTTTGCTAAGAAAATTTTTTCACCCGATGACTGGGTATTGCTATCAAATGACTCAATTTTCCACACTTTTCCATCAGGAACTGTATCTCCTTCTAATGATAATTCTAGCCATAATACTTGATTAATTTCTAAGTTATTTTGAGCAAAAGCCCCAAGTTGTATAAGCAGTAAACTAATTATAAATATTTTTTTCATGATCTTGTTTTTAAAAACCGCCTACGGTGTAGATTAATGTATTTGCATTTGAACCTGTACCAGAGGTAGAAGAAGAGTTTTCAGCTTCTTTAGCATATAAAGCATAGGGTACAGACATCAATTGAGAAATACCCAACAGCTGATAATCTGAGCCGCCTGAGGTATTCATTTCAATTTTGATATAATGATTAGCTGTTCCCCATTGTATTTCTGAGAAATTTGACATTAATGAGCCAGATACAGCAGTTCCTTGTCCAATTACTAAAGTAAAAAGCCCGAAATCATCTGTACTCGTAAAATGTGTTTCAATCCATTGCTCACCACCACTGATGGAATCACTTATTATACTCACTTGTAAACTGATTTCTTGATTCACCAACTCCAAACCAGTTGCATTAACCGCAACAGCTTGGTACGTAAATCCTTGTGGCACTTGTGCCAAACTTGAACATAGCATTCCCAAAAATGCTAATGACAATAAGATTTGTTTTTTCATATAATGTTAGTTTTCACTTCTTATTCAACAGAAGAGTTTATAAACGATTTAATTGTACTTTATATTAAATCGCTAAAATCAAAGTTCTCTTTATATAGTGTACACTAAATCAAAAAGGTTAACACTAAATTGATTTTTTTAATATTTTAATTTCTTAATCATTCACAAATATTAAAGTTGTTAACCTGCTCTGTTATCTTCAATTGATAACCATAACCACCAAGTAGATCTCCAATACCATTAAAGTTCCATTCGGGTAGATAAGCATTCCCAGCATTGTCTTTTGCTATGATTAAAATATCTATTAAAGGAGCGAATGCAGTTTCAGCATTAATAGTATTAACACAAGAGTAGCCAATTAGATTCCATCCATCTAACAAGATGATAGAGAATCCTCCCTCGCATTCTTGAGGTGTAAACATATATTCACAAGCTCCATTATCAATATTTGCTTGGGAATTATAATTTAATGCGCCCTGATCTGTACAGCCATATACGTCAGAAGAGCCAAAACTGCAAGAGCCATCATCATAGGTTGCTTCAGGGTTGTAATTAGGAAATACGCTTAAAACACAACCATAGATAATACATGTGCCATCGTTTATATTAGCTAATTCATCATAATTTTCAGCAGAGTTATTGGTACAGCCATAATAAATACACAAACTAGAATCGTTAATGGTTGCTTCAGCATTATAATTATCTGCCTGCTCCTCACTGCACCCAATTATACTACACGAGCCATCATCTAAATTAGCCTCCGAATTATAGTTTGTTGCATAAATATTGGTACAACCTTCAACAATAAGCGTTAAACACATAGAAACATCCCCATCTGTATAGTTACTATTGTATTCAAAGAAATCTGGATAAGGACAAGTAGTTAACTCACAAGAGCCATCATCTACATAGGCATTTGGATTATAATTATCTGCCCATTCATCTGTACAACCAGGCTGTTCAGAATATAAATATCCATTACCGGTAACCATAATATCATCAATAAACAAAATGTTATCGTCGTCTGAATCATGTACAAAAGCAATGTAAACCGTTTGTCCAGCATAAGCAGCTAAACTTACAGTATTAGGACGTA
>Ga0206679_10004737_pt1 | contig 10147 bp, 4 predicted proteins | sample M110012015metaG_FD_155464 | JGI IMG/M metagenome (GOLD analysis project Ga0206679, IMG submission 155464) | Ammonia-oxidizing marine archaeal communities from Monterey Bay, California, United States - M1 100m 12015 | ecosystem: Environmental > Aquatic > Marine > Intertidal zone | place: USA... | reverse complement strand
TCTGCAAATAATGCGGCAACACGAGGTTCACGATTTGCCAAAGTTGGCAATGTTTTTGCAGCAATTCTACGAACTTCATCGCTTTCATCGTTAAGAGCCCATGAAACCAAATCCCATGCAGCAGACCCTCCCTTTCTCAATACCTTTCGGAGTAATTTCGCGGCCCTTATTCTACATTTTACATCAGTTTCAAGCATTAAACTATCAATATGAAGGCAAACAACTTGTGGCCAAGTTTCCGCTAGACCTTTTAACGCCTCCCAGGCATTATTTTGGCGGAATGGAACAGATGAACGCAGTTCATTTACTAAGATTGTTTCAACTGCTGAAGGGAAGACTGGAGCCGAAATTGCAAGCGCCTTGCTAGCAGCCCTACTCACATCTTCATCTTCATCATCAAGAAGTACACTAAGCCAATCAAACATTTCATCAGACTTCTGAATTGCAACTTCTGGTAATGCCTGCAAGGCTGCGATTCTAATTGCTGGATTATCACTTTGTAATGAAGTGATTAATACTTTATGTGCTTCCTTTGAAGCAAATCCTTTCAGCATTTGTAATGCCCTAACTCCGTCGACTTGCGTTAACTGATAATCTCTATCAGTCCAAGCAGACTTTGCTGATTCAATTTCACCTTTTGCCAAAGGAATAATGTCCTGTTTACGCAAACCTTGCCAAGGACCTGTTTCCTTTTTGATGTTCGCTTTTCTTACGGGTTTTTTCTTGCTTCCTACATTGATAGGCAACCCTGTTCTCGGGTCCCTTGCGATGTAATCACGTGACAAATTCAACACCCCTATTACGCCCGCATTAACAACATAGGCATGAACCTATGCCAGTGATGCTCCACATCATTTTACACGACTTTCAGCAATCTACTATCTTTTAAGTCTATTATCAATAATATCTATACATCAATCAATAAATTAATTGAAGCAGTTGTTCACCCCCGAACCATGGATAGCGGTGCGGGGAGGAAAAATGGCATCGTTTTGCTGCTATTAGTGATATTGTTGACATCATCAATGTCAGTAATGATCACAGTAAATGATACCCCTCTTTCTTCTCCTGAAACTGTTAAAGAAATATCTCATTCAAATAACGATTTCAATGCTAGCAATGGATTTCTTCATGAAAATACTTCTGTAATAAATTCTACTGGTGAAGCAAAATTGGGCCGCCCTGCAATTCAATGGGGAGCAACAAATGCAAACGGATTGATGTTTACTCGCACTGGTGCGTGTACTGCCTATCTAGAACAAACTAACGAAATATGGTTAATGGGTGGAAGAATTGACCCGAATCCGATGAATAGTAATGACGAGGGTCCAACAAATGCGGTAGAAATATTTGATGTTGCAACTGGAAATTGGAGTTTTTCAAGTTCAATGCTTAATGAAACACAACAATATGCGGGTTGTGCCCAAATTGATGGAAAGTTATACCTTGCAGGAGACTACCATCCAACTGCTAGCCCTGAGATTAGGGCGCAAGGATATCTGCAGAGTTATGACTTGAATACTGGCAATTGGACAATGAAAACATCAATGCCAGCAGGTAAAAAAGTTGGTCTGGCTGGAGTAGATGCTCTTGATGGTTATCTCTATGTTGCAGGTGGAGTCAATAGACAGAATCGGCAGGATATTACTGACAGATTATTGCGTTATGACCCTGTTATCGACAATTGGACTGAATTGGCGAGTATGAATTACGAAAGACATTCTTTTACATTGACAGCATTCAATGGCAAATTGTATGCTCTTGGAGGAGTGTCAAAAGAGATAATAAACAATTATACCGAGATTATTGATTCAAATAGAACCGAGGTCTACGATCCTGCTACAGATACCTGGACTAATTTAAGTGACTTACCGATTTCACTCGCAGCACATGCTGCAACTGTATTCAATGATGAAATTGTATTGATTGGGGGCTATGAGGATCAAACTTGGAATGGTGTTGCAAATAAGAAAATGTTTGGATATCATCCTACTGACCAAACTTGGAGGCTACTGTATACACACCCCATCGGATTATATGATTCTACAATAGCTTCTGGTGGTGGAGCAATCGTGTTTGCAGGCGGAGACACATCTAATACTAGATTCGCATCATGGGGTGCCATTTATCTTGGAGAAACTAAATATTTTGAAAACCCAGCAGAACATGAAGGTTGGATAACTTCCCTTCCTATTGATTTGAGATATACTCCCCAAGGTTCTGCAACACCTATGTGGATGACACTTGATGGCACCACCCCTTATGGAACTGACTTGCAAATGCAATACAAATCAGGTTCTGATACTGTTGCAGTAGGAATGAATGAATGGCAACCAGTTGGAGCAAATGCTAGTATTCCCGAATTCGTTGGAATTGCAAATCATTCGCTAAGCATATTGAGTGAAGATTCATCTTTCATGCAATATAGAATCAAGTATACAACTACTGCTATGGAAAATTGGTCAACTCCTGATTTGGACAATGTGGAAATAATTAGCGAAAATGCTGCAATTACCTCCTCTATTCCTAGCACAATGCATCCAAACGCTGCACCTATCTCTCTTACTACACATCATCATGCATATACCAATGCAGCACAATATCAATTTTCAATCGTTTCAGCTAATTCTCAAGGATTCAAAGAGTCTGCTTCGCAATGGACCACAATTACTTGGTCAGAAGATAGTGCTTCATTTTCTGTACACGACCCAGATTCAATGATCCTTTCACAACAAACAGATGTTCAGAAGGGCCTAATGAATCAAGATGGTCAACTAATGGATTGGCAATTTTCACTATCTGAAGGCCTTGCTACCGACTATATCTTAATACAAGTAAAAACAATTGGCCTTAGAAATACAACGTATAATCATCCAGTACCAATCAGTATTGACAAAGAAGTGGATGTGAGAATTAAATCTGTCACTGCAAATTTCACAAGCATAGGCAACTATTCACTTCAAGAAGATGAGGTAGTTCCTGAATTAACTAAACTAAATTTGGTTGTTGAAAATTATTTCACGACGTCTGGAAATCAATTATTATCTGGAACAATACGAGCACGTGTCCACTTAGATATTCTCGAATATAATCAAACTGAACAGGGGAATGATGTTTGGAATAATGCTACTACAAGTTGGTTTGTTCTAAATGTTGGTCAAGAAACTGACATTGAATACACACTCCCAGAAAATGTCTCTGGAAAATCAAATATTTGGATAGAAGCAACCACTTTAGATGATTTAATACTAAATGTTGATGAAACTCCATACAAATTTATCCTAAATATTGAAGTTCCAGTATTGCTATCAACAACTATTACAGATGGTGAATACATCAATAAAGATGCTAATCGATTATTTGGAATACAGATTTACGATGTTGGTGGATTTACAAATAATACAACTCAAATGTCAGTTTGGGTAGAAGATTTGGATGATGGAACTAATGGCAACCCATTAGATGGAATCTCGCAGATAGGTGAATACAGACAGAAAAATTTCTCAATTATTAGTATCGGTAATATTTGGTACCTTAATATCACCGTCAATGATAGCGGAAATGGCGATCACAAAATTGTTCGCACCTTGCTTAGTGGAGTTGATACTTCTGGACATTTATTACCCGAAATTTCTGCCGAAAATGGAACATCGTGGTGGATTAGTCGTCAGCCACAAAAAGCAACTATTATTGAAATTACAGCACTTGGAGACAATGTTTCCACCTTAGGGCAGAGATTTGAACCAACTCGCCAAATCGGATGGAGAATTACCGCCAGTGATTCAAACCAAATGGAAGACCTTAGTGAATTCAAAATTGAATTAGGTGGTGATTCGAATCTAGGCATCAAATATTTACCACATGATGGAATTTGTAGTTCATTGGATGCAAGATTGTTGGTGAATTCCTCAAACTGTATAATGACCACATCTGGAAGTGAAATGACTGTTGAAATGTGGGCTACCGTTGATTGGACGCTAACAAATGCGGGAATAATTACTGGAATAACAGAAATTATTGTTCGCGATTACGATGGTGCAACCCGTGTATCACAAGAAGGACAATGGTCATTAGAGAGGGGATTAGATGTTCAATTTCAAAGTTTAATGGATGTGACTGGACGAGTAAATGGCACTCTTGGTGATTCGCCGAAATTAATGGCAGGTGATAGAATCGAAATTGAAGCATCGGTAAAGCACTTGCTTTCAGGAGAAAATTACAATGGCCAATTAGGAGTGGTTTGGTCGGGTAAAATTCAAGCAGAAAGGTGGCAGGGTGGACTGACTGCTAATGTTATTAATGGACAATTATCAATATCAATTCCAACACCTATTGAAAGTGGACTCATAAATGATGCAAAAATAGGCATCTGGGACCCATTGGATTTCTCTGAATTACTAGATATTGCTTTACCAAATATTGTCGTTGATGCTGACGCCCCGATGATTTTGCAGTCGCAATTGACTAGTGGAATCTCAAGATATCATCTTGATAATGTGGAAATAGGAGTCAATATAGATGAACCTCAATCTTGGAGTTCCAATTTGACACTCTCATGTCAAGTAAGATCAACAGAACAAAATTGGCAAGCAATCACACTTTCTAGAGGATCAAGTACTATTTTTGATGGTAAAACAATGTTCGCGTTTGATTTTGATTTCAGTGATTCGGGTGACCCATCGCTATTATCAAATCAAGCGCAAATTGCATGCTGGGCAGATGGTTATGATGATGCAGGTTGGCAACTTGAATCCGAAAATGGAAATAGTGAATTGTCACCATGGTTAGTAAGCACCTTGAATAATATCGGTCCGGATTTAGAATTGGGAGATATAAAAGTCACAGGAGAGGCAACTGCTGGTTCTAAATTATCACTCAAAGTGGAATTGATCAATGCTGGGGAGAAAATCCAGCAACCATTTAATCTAAGTGTTTTCATCGTTCAAGGTGATGAGAAAACAATCGTAGGACGTCAATTACTGAATGAATTAGGAGAGAATACCGCTGTTATTATGAATTCAAGAATTACAGTTCCTAGTGGAAAATGGACACTACTAATTTCAGTTGATGATGAACAATTAATTTGGGAATTGGATGAGGAAAATAATGCTTGGACAAAGGATTATGATGGCAAATCTCAGGGATTCTCAACCACTACAATAGCATTGGCAGGTGGAGGTGTATCCGCACTAATTGGAGCTGCAATATATCTCAAAAAGAGAAGAACCGATTTAGATGAACTTGTTCTCGATTCTGAAAATGTTTCTTCAAAAGGTGAGCCTCCATCAATAGACGACAGTTCTAAGCCAAAGACTGGCCCACCTGGTACAACAAAACCGAAGAATGGACCTCCTGGTAAATCAAAACCGAAGAATGGGCCTCCTGGTAAATCAAAACCAAAGAATGGACCTCCTGGGTCTTCTTCTCCAACATCTAGTGGACCTTCAGGTGCACCTCCAAACCTAACCCAAGACGCTCAACCTGAAGTTGATTTACAGGCTGCGGCTGCTGCACATTTCGGTGCTCTTGATTCACTCATTCCTGAAACAGCAGAAAGTACAGAGGAGGTTGATATTGATGAAAATCAAATATCTAATCCAATTTCAACCACTGTTAATGATTGGTCTGAATTGCCAGGTGGTGGCGATTATGAGTATTCATCAGATGCGACTTACTACTCTGGAGAAACTTGTGGTAAGTGGTTATTAAATGAGGACAAAACTTTCACTCGCATAGAATGATTGGAACTTATTATCCCTCAACTTATTGAATGTCGGCTATTCATGTAGTCAACATGGGGGGCGAGGATGTTGAAGATATTCGTAGAGTTCTCGCCATTTGTTTTCGAGATGGAAAGCCGCTTGCTGCAATAGATGTTGAAAGAATATTATCGTTTGATATGGAATGGTTATCGCCTGATGATGCGGAAACTGCTGTTCGATCACTGATATCTGCTGGATGGTTAAAAGAGGAAGAAGATTCTCTTATCCCTAGTATTAGTATCTCAGGTATTACTGCGCCATTAGGATGGTTCCCTCGTCCTACTCGCTTAACAAATCCCGTTTCAGCACAAGTGATTAATGAAGAGGAAGTAAGAACTGAAAAAGTTACGGAAGCGATTCCAATTGCTGTGACTCCTACTGTAAAAGCAGAAGTAACCACTAGTGAAGAAATTAATGCTGATCCAAGAGAAAAATTGGCTCAAAGGTTGGCTAAATTTATCGCAAAAACTTCAAAAATAAATATTGAAGAAGTTGAGCGCAGGGCCAATAGAAAACAGAAAGCTCTCGCTGTTGCTACCAATTGGATGTGTCTAGCACTTGTTGCAAAAGAACAAGGTATTCAGATGAAGGAAATAGTGGATGCTCTTGCCATTAGGTAATCGCTTAGGATGTTTTTCCAATTTCCTTTCCACGTTCAACCATTTCAACCAGAACTGGTAACAAGATTAGAGCCAGTATTAGTGAGAACAATACGGTTACTGCAGTAATCAATCCGAAATCCTGTATTACTGGCATTGGAGAATATAATAGCACTAAGAAACCAAATGCAGTAGTTAATGCGCTTAGAATCAATGCAACACCAGTAGTTGATAAGGCAGCCCGCAAAGCCTCCCAATGATTCTCTTTACGCTCTAATTCAACTTCAAATCGCCTCCACATATGTATTGAATAATCGATTCCAATTCCTAATGTTAATGCAGTAACCATCACAGTCAATACATTCCATTTCAATCCAAGAGCAGCCATTGAACCAACTACCCACAGCGATGCTAAGCCAACTGGGAACAGAACAACAATTGCTGGTAGCACTCTTCTTGTCAAGATCAATAATACTGCACAAGAAACAACCAAAGATATCAGGGTTGATTCCAACTGACTCTCACTTAGCCCTTCCAATACTGCCTGTAATATGACCAAGTCTCCGGTGATGTAAATTTGCCCATGTCCACTTAGAGTTGCACGAAGTGTCCCACTTTCTTCATTTGAACCAAGCATTCTCTCAAAATTATCAACCACTCTCTTTGATTGTGATGATGTAGCTGCTTCCACTCGAACTTCGGTTCTAAGATGAACGATATCTTCTCCCTGAAGATTTACTGTATTATACACTCGCTCTTCCCAAGTTTCTCCACTCAAAGCATCGGCTACTGTTTGGTTAGTGGATAGATTTGAGAACGCCGCTCCCAAATCAATTTGAGCATTATGGTCCAGAACATATACCTCTCCAGCAAATACTTCCATATTGTAGGTATCACCAAAAGATGAATCCCTCAATATAGCGTCTCTTAGAACCACATATGGGCCGTCATATGAAGGTGAAGTTGTTCTTCCATCTGTACCAACTACATCGTGATTAGATTCTAAATCTGCATGTAATCCCCGTAATTGATTTAATAAAATTTCATCATCGGGAATTACATCCTCTCCAGCCAAAGGTTCCATCAATATGTAAACCATCTTCCACCCAGCACTGTCATAGGATGTCGACAAGTCATCTCTGACCGACATGATTGGCATATCTGAATCAATGAAATCAGCAAGGTCAAAATCTGTTTCTAGAGTGGAGGCCCCTGCTATTGATAATCCTGAAATTATGATTGCAACAAGAATTACTGAAACTTGTTGCTTCTGCTGAATTCGCACTAACAAATCAGTGGAGCGAGGTAATGTAATGGAATTCTTAGATGAATTTCTTAGAGGCGCATCAAAGATAATGTGCAATGAACCAACGACTAATGTTGCTGATAAGAAGGCACATATCACTCCTATTGCTAATGCCAATCCAAAGGTTGCCAGTGGGGGTAGTGGGGATATCATATTTGCAAGGAATGCTGCTACAGTAGTAATTACTGCCAACAATAACGGAACACTTAGCCTAGTACATGCTCGTGCCCACGCTTCTGCTGGTTCGGGATATTCTTCACGAATGGAAACATATGCCCTTTGCAAATGTATTGCATAATCTATACCCAATCCCAATACAAGTGGCGCTACTGCAACCTCAAGTGCACTAAATTGAGCACCTATAATATTGAGAGAACCATAAGTCCAAACCAATGCTGACGATAATCCAATTAGAGGGAAAATAACACCCCTCATAGACCTGAAAGCGATGGATAAGAGAATAATGACAACAATTAATGCTAACAAGATTAGTGTTGCCAAATTGTCAAATGTTCCTTTGTCAATATCATGGGATATCAAATCAAGGCTTACCACACCATATGTTAATTCTGATTCTTCTGATAATTTGGCAAATTCATCTCTCATTTGGTCTTGGAATACTTTTCTAAACTGGACGTCCATATTCGGATCTATTTCCAGTACCCATAATGTGGATGAGGCGGTTGGAGTTCCGTCTCCTGTACCACTTTCTAGATATGAACAGGTAGGTGAGATATCTAAATCCTGATTCAATAATGCAGAAGATGCATAGGTTGCGGCACTCAATAATTGGTCATCAGACGTAAGGCGGCATTCCACATCATCTTCCAAAATTAGGTCTATCATTTGGTTCCAACTTTCAATATCGGCTAACTCAGTACCATTTGCTTCTTCATCTAGGCTTATTTGTACAATACTAGGAGCAGCGGTCCAAACTGGAATTTTGTTTTTGCCATCAACAATTGTGCTATTTTGCAATTGCTCTAGATGCTGAGCCATTAATTGAAGATTCTCAAGTGAGAGGATATTACCTCCATCATCAGACGTCACATGGACGAAAAAGGGTCTAGTCTCATTTGGAAAATGTTCATGAATTCTCAGGTGCGCCTGTTGGTTTTCAGACTCTGGGGCAAATTCTGACAAATCAGTTTTGAATGTAGGAGGTGATATCATCAAGTTAACTGCTAATGTAGCAGTAAGCAGTCCTGCTAGCACCAAAAATGGAATTGCTCCTTGACGGATATAGTGTGACATGCTCGCCACCTTGGCCTCCATCATATCGGCATCCATTACATCGTCCAAAGCATGAGGGTTCAAAAGTGAGTTGGTGGCAATATTGATGAAACAATTGTTTTTGTCGTTTTTTAGATACTTCAATATTCGGTGTTTGAGTGCTGTAAGGAATATCTATTGAGCAACTTGTAATCCACAAGGTTCAAAGGAGAAGCATCGTAGGCCGGAGTGGTCATCATGCCTGTTAAGTTACTCCTCCGCGAAAAAAATGAGCTAAAACTACGTGTTATTGGTGAGAGCCACACTGCTCTACAAATGCTCCGTGAGCGTATTAACAATCACGACAAAGTCGAATATGCAAATTATTTCCCAGGTCACCCTGAATTAGATGACCCAGAATTCTATATTCGCACTACTGGGAAGAATAATGCAGAAAAAATCCTTAAAGAGATTATTAATTCCATCTCTAGTGAATACGATTCATTAAACCTCTAATTGAGGTGATTAGTTGAGTCAAAAAGACCCGTTGGCACAAGCCATTGGTCTGGAAGGATTTGCTACAAAAACCACTGGAATTGGTGGTGTTCTAAAAGCAAGAGTTAGTGATTTTAGAGTTGATGAGATTTCTACTAGTGTTAAATTGGATAACAAGGGAAGATTTACCGTTGCAAACGTTACTTTGACAAATTGGGAAACAAATCGTTTCTGTACTAATCTTGCTAGGGAATTGAAAATACCTAGAAATAGAATCTTTTTTGCAGGAACAAAAGATAAGAGAGCCGTAACAAGCCAATTATTTGTTATTGATGCGCCTCAAAAGAAGGTCGCTGAATTAGAAATGCCTGATGTTGTGATTCAAGTATTAGGTCGCACTCATCAGAAAATAGGATTAGGTAATCACAGAGGTAACCGTTTCACTATTGTCGTTAGAGGTTGTGCAAATCCAGACGGCAGTCCAATGAGTGAAGAAGATGCTCTTAGTGAAATTGAAACTATCAAAAATGAAATGGCTGAAAAAATAGGATCGGAATTATTTCCCAATTGGATAGGGCCGCAACGATTTGGTTCTGGCCGTCCTGTAACTGCAGAAGTAGGAAAACATGTAGTAAATGGTCAATGGAAAGATGCTGTCATGACATACCTGTCAATGCCTGGATATAGTGAAAGTGAAGATGTTGCTAGTTTTAGAGAAAATATTCGTAATAATGGACCCAATGCAGGAGCATTGGAAAATATTCCAAAATGGT
>Ga0206679_10004731_pt1 | contig 10151 bp, 8 predicted proteins | sample M110012015metaG_FD_155464 | JGI IMG/M metagenome (GOLD analysis project Ga0206679, IMG submission 155464) | Ammonia-oxidizing marine archaeal communities from Monterey Bay, California, United States - M1 100m 12015 | ecosystem: Environmental > Aquatic > Marine > Intertidal zone | place: USA... | reverse complement strand
CTCGTCGGCATCATTGTTGTTGGCACCTACGCAGTCTTAACGCTATTCAGCTTTGTAACACTACCTGTTGAATTTGACGCTAGCAATCGGGCCTTGGCATGGATCGATAAGCACAACGTGGTTACGGAAAGCGAGTACGACATGTCTAAAGACGCTTTGAAATGGGCAGCGCGCACATATGTAGTAGCAGCTATTTCTTCGTTGGTCATGTTGTTGTATTTCGCGTTCAGTTTCTTTGGAAGAGACTAGATGAAACCCACCGCGATTGGGTCTTGACCGTTTTATCTTGATTTTCAGAAAAAAATAACCCCAGCCAAAACAAGTTCAACTGGGGTCCAGATCGGATCTGAAAAATCTTATTTCACCAAAAACTTCTGACTCGAAGATGTTGTAGTAGTCTCTACCTTGACGATGTAAGTGCCTGTGGCCAAAGTACAAGCATCGAAGAAGTATTTCTTTTCGCCTCTTGGAATTAAGCCCTTATGTACGGCCATAACGTCACGACCTAGCATATCCAAAATTCGGATTTGCCCTTGTCCTTCAACATTGTTGGTCACAGGAATCACGGTGATCGAACTCGCTGGGTTCGGGTAGATTGGAGCAATTTCTAACTGCACGCCTTCGCTGGTGTTAACCGTGTTGTCCACTACATCAAATTCCCAATATGCCTCTGGAGCAGGCATTGGTCGTGTTTGCATTTTTCCGCTCACTGCGGTGCCCTCAACATAATATTGAATGGTGCTACCTACTGGATGACCTGGGATGATCGCTTCCCAATAATCATCGCCAGCGTCACTCATTGTCACCACAACATAGTCTGTTTCTCCAGCCAATCTCCAGAACATGTTCGCTCCACTGATTCCAGAACGGTGCTTGACGTATGCACTAACCAGATGGTCTTCTGTACTCTCTGTATCCTGCAGAGCGTTGTGGGAGATGAGTAATGGATCTTCAACCCCGACAGTGTGGGTTATACAGTGAATGGCACCGCTGGCATTGATGATCGGCTCCGGCTGATTGTCACAATCGATGCCTACCACATTGTATCCTGGTAAGAGATCGGCGTATATCGCTAAAGCTGTTGTATCATATTCTTCACGATATGTTGGAACGATTACCGTGTTATTTACAAATACGCTATTTGTATACGTTCTATATGAAGCACCGCCCCATGTTCCATCAGGAAAAGATCCGTTAGTTGCTGGAGGCATTGGGATCCATTCGATCTTATACGGTTCGCCCCATTTATTGGTGTAATTCGAAAGTACGAACTCCATGTTGGCCACAATCTGCGGTCCGTCGCTCATCCCCTCAGGGAACTCACCGACCAACATAGTCTGCTCATCAATAAGCTTCATGTGCATATCGATATGATGAATCTGATCGAATGGCAGTGTTTCCATTTTCACATAAGTATGGACTCCTAGCCATTCCATAACGATGTCATCGATCTCATCAGCTGTTTTTGCCGAAACGCCGTATTCATTTCCTGGCTCATTCTCTGCAAGAATAAGTTCTGAGGCGAAACCAGTTCCAAATCCGTCGGTCATCCAATTTCCTCCTGTATTGACCAAATCAGTCGGAGAATCGGTCAAGCAATACAATTCAAGACCTAGTTCTTCCGCAATAAGAGCTGGACTAGCGTCATCGTTTGGTCGGTTTGGTCTGTTGTATATCCAGTCTACCATAATCAAATCGTCGACCTCATTTCCATACACTGGATTCCCAGAAAAATCTCGTGACCAGATGCTGTCCACGATTTCATCTCCTGGCTCCGCTTCGATGATTGTGATGTTTGAGAAATCTGTGATCGCTCCCGAGCCTTCATTTGGGTCTTCCAAGAAGTCCATCGTGCCATCGGCATCGTCTGTAAGAATGATGACCTGAGTTTCTAGAATTGCAAATTCAACAATCTGTTTGAGAATTCCAGGATAAGACGACCAGCTGATATTTAATGACTGCACCTCTTCCCATTCCGCCATATTGCGAAGATTGTCATACGGAGGAGGCGTCTCTATACCTCGACTTGAAGGGAGTGCGAAATTGCCTTCTTGAAGATATCTTCTCTCGTCATCTGAAAACCCGACCGGTAGAATGTCTCCATATCCGCTCTCGTTGTTTTGGGCAAAACCTAGAATGGAGGATAAAAGCAAGGTGATAATCAGAATCGTCTTTCGCATCAGTTGAATTTTGCGCAAATGTAAGTGGCGCAAACGAACGAATCAAAAGAAGCAATCCTATGGAAGGCTAAGTCTTAAGACTTTAACCAAGTCATAATCAATCTTGTACATGACCGGAAGTACCATTTCTTGCGCAACCACTCCTTTCTTTCATGGCAGGAGACCATGCAGACATTTTATAAAGGGTTTCAACCGTCATCTTATCCAATTAAGGATGCAAACCGTGCTCTACGTTGAAGGCATCTAGAAATCCGTCAGCTTGAATGGAGGAGATCTTCCCTTCAATACCTAGGCCTTTAATGCATTAATTGTGTACGAGTCTAGACGAATTTTAAGGCTTCCCAAGCCACTCGATCGATGTCGTGTTTCCCAGTAACTACATGGAGTTCGTACGGAATTTCACCTTGGTCAAGTGCTTCGTGAAGTGCTTGCTGTCGCTCATTTTGATAGAATTCATCGTCGACACCTACAACCACTTTGAGGTCCAGGTCAACAAGTTTTTGACCATGTGCATCGCAATCAATATCTGGCGGAAACACTCCACCCCAAAGAATCATCTGAGATGTTTGGACATTCGAATTGAGCACCCACCGCGATGCTGTGGCCACTCCTTGAGAGAAGGCGATTATCCTCAGCTTGGGTTGATTTTCGAACTGTCCCTGAATCTCTGACAACAATACATCTAGCATAGAGTTGCTATCGCTAATATCATGGAGTCGATCTTCTTTTGTCATCCAAGATGCACCAACACGGCCTCGAAACCCTTCTAAATAAAATCGATGAAGTCCTTCTGGCGCTACGATTAAATTCTCTTCTGGATCTAGGAATTCAAATTTCTGGATGAAGTACTTGGAAAGCTGACCATACCCGTGAAAAACTAACCAGATAGTATGTTGGTTCTTAGGTTCGGCATTCAAGAAATAACGAGCTGTTTTAGGAACCTGAAAATGCTTCTCCATTAATAAGGCAATTCGAGAGTAGTTACTTCAAAAGCCGGACAATACAAGGAATCGATGTAACTGTGAAAAGCAGTGTCCTTCTCAATTTCAACGAAATACTTAATCCACGATTCACCATACAGATCGCAGGACAACGTCGTGTCGACTTCGGTTCCACCGAAAATTCGATCCTCGCTGTTGCAGCAAATGCAATCAAAGTCAACCGCCAAGTTCTTAAAGGTTATTGAATCGTATTCATTAGAGGGGAATGCACTGACCAAGTGAACATCAAATGTCGCTTTAGGGATTATTTCGAGATCAAGATTAAATACTTCGTCGGGAGTTAGATTCTCAGGATCAATCCGAAATTCCTGATCTATATAACCATCTTTCAACGTCAGAATTCGGTATTCGATGGCATTTGCTCTCTCAAATGAAAAGATATAATGGCCCCCATTGCTAGTTGATGCCGTTCCTACACTTTGAAATGTGGTATTGAATACTCCTCCCTCCAAAACTTGCATTTCGAGCACCAGGGTCACATCGCCCATATTATCTCCGAATACACTATCAGAGACGAATCCCGATATGGAAAGGGTGAATTCTTTCTGGCGGCAATGGCCAAACAAAAGTGGTAACAGCATGAGTAGAAGGAACAATCTTTTCACAAGCTCAAACTTAAATAATGCTGGTATTGAGTCATCACTTTTTTTACATAATCGGTTGCATCGCTACCTCGACAGTAGCCATGACTGACTACATCCATTGAATAGTACTTTGGGTTGGATTTTAGAGAAAGAGCCGTCTCCACGTTGTCATCCCAAACTTCATTTTCGTAGCCGAGTTCATCTGCAAGCTTCATAGCGTCAAGCACGTGACCTTGCCCCACATTGTAGGAAGCTAAAATGAACTTCACTCGTTCGAGACTATCCGGAACTTTATCATCCCACAGATTCTCTAAGTATCCCAAAAACTTCGCTCCAGCTTCAATATTTCGACCTTCTCGCATTGTAGAGTCGATACCAAATCGCTCGGCTGTCAATGGCATCAATTGCATGAGCCCAAAAGCCCCAGCCCATGAATCCGCTTCTGGGTTAAATCGCGATTCTTGATAGCACATAGCGGCAAGCATTCTCCAATCCCATCCCAACTTGTTGCCTTCGGTCCTTAGCACATCATCGTAAACCGAAATTCGATTTCCCGAGAACGAGCTGAATTCACTTTCAATTCTTTCTTTTTGAGATTTTCTGCTTTTGAAATACTTATCGTACGTGTATGCCAGGCGTTTCGCATTGGACTTTTTAACGAGCCAACTATTCAACTCGTGAAGCAAGCTATCTGCGTTAGACCTGACTGCCCAAGCAATATTTTGTGGGAACGAAATCTCGCAGTCTATATCCAAATTTGGATAGTATGTATTGTTGAGTTGAGCTACATTCTGATCAGCAACAGTTCTATTAATCTCTCCATCAGCAACCATTCTGATTAGTTCTTCCGAATCGATATCACCTGGGGCTTCGATAATATTGATTTCACCTCCAGCTTCTTCTTGGAGATTCATCAATCGACTATAAAAGGACGAATACGCATGAACATGAACTTCCTCGCCAACCAGCTCCAAGGGTGATTCCATGATCGAATCGCGTAAATGCCTCTTTTTCATTTTACGCCAACCATCTGGTTTACGCTGGACCAACACCTGCTTTGTTTCTGCGAGCGGCACTGTGAATTTGACCTTTTTCAGCCTCTCAGCAGTTATGGCCAGGTTAACCGCGATCAAATCTCCCTCGCCCCTATTCAGCATCTCGAACATCTCGTTGAGATCACCAATGACCTTGGTTTCAAGCTCAAGATCATGCGCTTTACAGAAAGCTTTGACTAGTTCGTAGTCATATCCCATAGCTTGGCCACGATAGAGATAATAGCTCGTGCTGGTATTTTCGGTTAGGAGAACAAGCTTCCCTCGTTTCTTGATTTCATCATAATCAAGATCAAGATCAACAGTTTTCGGAACAAAAGGAATGACATCCGCCTTTTGCTCTGTGCAACCGACAGCCATACAAAGCAGTAGCAACGTGACCATATACAAGGTCAATCGCGCAATGCGGAAAGTATCTATACGGTGATGAGTCATCTCCTGAATACGAAATCTAGCGAATTAGGGTTCACTATGCTATGACAGGAGATATTTACAGCAGAACAATTGCGCACAAAATCATCCTAATTAAACAGTAAAAATAAATTGATACCTATGGGGGATTGATCTCAGACTACTTCTTTTCGAACTTCTGAGTATCTGAATCGAAGCTGATGTAGTACTCGCTCTTCGGTAGGCTGCTTAAATCTGCAGAACGTCCAAATCCTCGTTTGATGATTTGTCCATAAACGTTGTAGAGCTCGAAGTTAGTGTCATCGCTAAACTGAAGTGCTTTGACCTTTTTATCATAGACGAAAGTGACTTGGTCTTTATCCGACTGATATTCAACAGATGGAGACTTTCTAACCTTGCTCTCGTATGATTTCTGAATAATGCGAAACTTGTTAGTACCAGATATTGGAGTGGTCTGAAAGCTATACCCATTCTCAATTGATGTTCCTAATCCCATCACCTCACCCACAGTCACCCATTTGTTCCACTTGAACTGCTGGATTACGAAAGGCAGTTTTCCTTGCTCATTAACCGTTTTCCAAGTCAACAGCCCACCAGCGCTGACGTCGATATCCGTGGTTTCAAATGTTGGTTGGGGTTCAAGAGCTCCAGGATTGAGCACGCGAGGCTCACATCCATCTTTATACTTGATGGTGATGACTATTCCGTCACCAAGCCTATAACCATATATAGATAGGTCTACCTCAAATGCGTGTGAGTTAATTTCGTCTGAAGTCACTTCGCCATTGACGGCAACTTCGTACACGCAAAACCCTACTCCAGCTTCGGCTACACTATTGATTATGTAAACATTCTTCTGCTGATACTTGCCCTCGAGCACAATCGTACCCGCTAACGAGCTTAAGCTAAAGGCAAGTAATGCCGAGAAGACCACACCTGTTTTTTTCATCTCGTCCAAGACCCCTTGTGAGGACCTCAAATATACTTTATTTTGCCTAATGGCCTAATTTCCCAGCAAATTAGGATGACTAGCGTCATAGGGGTTTGCGCAGGTTTTTCCAGTCTTTACTGACCCGTTTTATCTCCGGAAAAAAGAGATCAAAATGATGATTTAAAAAATCATACTCGGCACTCAGCACTTCAGGTCCTCTGTGCAGCGAATTCTGAACACCTATTCTCTTTGACAACCCGTTGAAAGCCTTCCCAATTCCTTCCTGTGTGGCATAATTGGTGAGCCAGTCGTATTGGCTCATGTATTGAAGCATATGCCTCGAGCGCTCGTGAAGCAATGATTTATTTAGTTTGAGACAAGCATAAATCTCTTGGCTGAAAATGGCCAATTCCAGATGATGATGTTCTTTCCATGAACTTGCCAAGAAATAATCCCAAAATAGATCGATAGCCACTCCTGCCCATTTACCGAAGTGGGGGCGGATATGCTTGGCGACTGCATGATTGACATGGTGAGAGTCTGTATAAAAGTCAATCTGTCGATGCATAAGTACCCCCCTAGCAATATCTACGTCCAAATCTTTCCAGCGGTTTCCTTTCACATCATCGCCGATGTAGTTTCCAACGATCAGACCGCGGTCCTGCCCGCTTAAGTAAAGATGTGCCAGATAATTCACTCGACAAAGGTAGGCTACTATCAAACCTTCTTTAAGGAAATTCAATTCACCACTGTTCAATCTGAGCTACCGACCATAACTCCCATTTACTAGACATCAAGGAGAAAGCTACTTTTACGCTGTGCGCAGAAAAGCGATATCCTGGATCGCGCAAATAATGATGTTTAAAGAGTAGTTTTTCATCCGCATACACTTCAAGTCATCCTGAATCAAGAGCGTAAAAATGATCTCAACTCAAATCCACAAAGTTGCAAGAGAGCTTAAGCGTCTTAACCTCATTTCCAAATCCACAACTGAAAATCACGCAAAGACCAATGACCTAAAGCCATATTTGAGAACACCTCCTTTTCATAGTTAACCTGATGTTAAATAACCCACATATCTTACAAAGCGAAGTAGTATTGCAGTCTTGAAGCGAAGCACGATAAATATTGTAATCATCCTCGCTGTAATCTCTTTGACAGGCGTTGTTGTCACTCAGATCTACTGGGTCAATCGCGCCTACAATCTCCAAGAAAAGGAGTTTAGCGATCGGGTTGTGATCGCCATGAATGGTGTTGTGGATCGCATCCAAACGATGAAACAGGACAGCGCTATTGTGGAACCGGTAAAGCAAGAAGCCAACAACTTCTTTGTCGCCAATATCAATGACACTCTCCACCCCTTTCTATTGGAGACATTGCTCCGCGAAGAGTTCACACAAAGTAATCTGACCGAAGATTTTGAATACGGCATCTACGACTGCTTCAACGATTCGATAGTTAGCGGTGGGAAGCTTCGCTTTGGTGAAAATGTGGTCCCGAGCGAACGTGACGACATCAACATCACCAAGAAATTTGACCGAGACGGTCACTATTTTGGGATCTACTTTCCAAATAAATCAACGATTGTAATCGGGCAACTTGACTTCTGGATCTTCTCAAGCGTAATGTTGGTTTTGGTCATCGTTTTCTTCTCTTACGCCATTCTCATTATTCTTCGACAAAAGAGACTTTCGGAAGTCAAAACAGACTTCATCAACAACATGACACACGAGCTAAAAACGCCAATTAGCACGATCAGTTTGTCATCCGAAGTTTTGCTTCAACCCAACATTGGGTCTGACCCGGAACGGCTTGAACGTTATGCTTCGATCATCTTCAACGAAAACAACAGACTCAAAACTCAGGTTGACAAGGTGCTCCAAATTGCAACCCTGAGTCCGGAGAAAGTCTCAATCAAGAATGAAGTTTTTGATTTGAATTCGATCGTACAAATGGCATGTAAGACATTCCAGGTTCGAGTCGAAGAAGAACAAGGTTCACTACAGCTGAACCTCCACAAAGGCAATGTCAATATTCAGGGGGATGTTGTGCACATCACCAATATCGTGTACAACCTGCTCGACAACGCTTGTAAATACACGGAGAACCATCCAGCGATTGGAGTGAGCACCTCGATTGAAGGCAAGAAAGCAATAATCAAGATTTCAGACAAGGGTCTTGGAATCCCGAAGGAACATCAGCGCATGATTTTCGATAAATTCTTCCGTGTTCCAACTGGAAACTTGCACGACGTGAAGGGTTTTGGGCTTGGATTATTCTACGTTAAAACCATAGTGGACGCTCATAGCGGAGAGATTGATGTGGAAAGTGAAATCGGCAAAGAGAGTACGTTTACCTTAACATTCAAATTGGCACGATAATGACGGATCAAATCAAAATTCTATTGGTTGAAGACGACAGGAACTTGGGTTTTGTTATCCAAGACACGCTAAAAATGCAAGGATATAAGGTGCATTTATGTCAAGACGGGAAAGAGGGTCTGCAGCGATTCAACCAAGAACAGTACGACCTATGTCTGTTGGATGTTATGATGCCGAAAAAAGATGGCTTCAGCCTGGCTCAAGACATTCGCAAAACCAATTCTCAAGTGCCAATCGTTTTTTTAACTGCAAAAAGCATGACCGAGGATAAGGTTCTTGGATTTGAGGCAGGAGCTGATGACTACATCACCAAGCCCTTCAGTCATGATGAGCTACTCCTTCGTATCAAAGCAATATTGAGGCGCAGCGGGAGCAAATTAGAAGAAGGTACTGATGAATTTAAGCTAGGGCTTTTCACTTTTGATCACAGAAATTACATGCTTAAGGGTAAGGACGAAAGAAAGCTAACTAAGAAAGAGGCTGATATCTTGAAGCTTTTATGCGAACATCAGGATCAAGTTTTGGAGCGTGAATTGATTGCCAATATGGTCTGGGGTGACGACAGCTATTTCGTCGGACGTAGCATGGATGTTTTCATCACCAAGCTCAGGAAGTATTTGAAACAAGACGAATCAATTTCAATAACCAACATTCACGGTGTTGGATTTAAGTTAGAATTGGTTGACTAGAAATTCAATCCCTAAGCAAAACCGTCGTTAGGGATTTCTCGTCAGAAATTATGCTTTTCATCAAGGTCGATGGAAGGTAAAAGGCTAACTTCGCGGCGGTTTTTTTTGAGCCTTGAAACCTGCTGAATCCATAGCCCCCACAACTTCATCGTCGCGTGTTCGTGACATAGCCGAATTGTTCAAACTCCGGCTCGCAGCGCTCGTTGTCTTTTCTTCTGTCCTTGGTTATTTGATGGCCACCACAAAACCTGACTGGTTGCAAATCCTAGCCCTTTGTCTCGGTGGTTTTTTACTTACTGGAGCTTCCAATGGTTTTAATCAAGTGTGGGAGCGTGAAGTCGACGCAAAAATGGAACGGACGAAAGACCGGCCCATTCCGACTGGGAGAATGACCGTTGGCCAAGGCATGGTGTATTCAGTCATTGCAGGAGCAATTGGCTTGGGTTTTTTATTCTACTTCCTAAATACACTTGCTGGTGTATTAGGGGTTCTAGCTCTGTTATCCTATGTGTTCCTTTATACTCCTATGAAACGGGCTTCAAGCCTTGCAGTATTCGTTGGAGCCTTCCCGGGAGCGATTCCACCAATGCTGGGCTATATCGCCGCTTCAGGAGAATTTGGAGTAGAACCAGGACTTCTTTTCGCTGTCCAGTTCATTTGGCAATTCCCTCATTTCTGGGCCATCGCATGGGTAAGTCACGACGACTATGCCAAGGCAAATTATCGCCTATTACCTTTTATTGAGGGCCGGTCAGGAAGGAGCGCTTATCAAATTTTCCTGTATTCCATATTTCTAATTCCAGTTAGTTTGTTGCCTTGGATCTTCCCTATCGAAGAACCCATGGTGGGCAACATCGCCTTCGGTGTGACACTGGCTTGCGGCCTTGGGTTTTTGTACTTCGCTTGGAAATTGGTGCGCGAA
>Ga0206679_10004725_pt1 | contig 10157 bp, 6 predicted proteins | sample M110012015metaG_FD_155464 | JGI IMG/M metagenome (GOLD analysis project Ga0206679, IMG submission 155464) | Ammonia-oxidizing marine archaeal communities from Monterey Bay, California, United States - M1 100m 12015 | ecosystem: Environmental > Aquatic > Marine > Intertidal zone | place: USA... | reverse complement strand
TCACTGGCCAGGGCGCTCACCTGTTGGGCCAGCCCTTCCTGATTGCGCTCGGAATGCCACTGGGTGATGACCGTCAGGCCGGGAATCTTGTGCACGTGATACCCGAGGACCGGGTCCTCGTCTTGCACAGGAATCAAGGTTGAGGGAGCGAGGCTAAGCAAGAGAGCCAGGCTAGGGAGGTGCAGAAGGGGAAGATGCAGCATGTCAGCGTCATACGCCGGGGGTTTGTCAACGGTTGGAACCGTCTAGGCAAGATCGGAGCCGGGACCCCAGGATCGTGAACAGATTAGCGATTAGGAGCGGCCCATGCCCCATCGGGAGATCAATCCCGGCCAGACAAATGATCGACAATGCCCCGGGCCAGGCTGGCGGAGATGCCGTCGAGGGCAGCCAACTCCTCCACACTCGCGCCGCGCACTCCCTGGAGAGAGCCAAAAGTACGTAGCAGAAGTTTCCGCCGGGCCTCCCCGACTCCCGGAATAGAGTCCAAACCACTCTTAATACGGCCGCGCTCCTTGCGGTGGTAGGTGATGGCAAAACGATGGGCTTCGTCCCGCACCCTTTCGAGCAGGTGCCGGGCCGGGGAGCCCTTGACCAGCTCCAGGGGTGCGGCTGCGCCAGGCAAGAACAAGCGCTCTTCGCTTGCCGCCTTAACGCGGCCTTTCACGTGACGCTCCGAGCGCGCCTTGGCTAGGGACACCACGCCGACCCTAAAGGCCCCCACCTCGGCCCGCGCTTCCAACGCTTTCTCCAACTGGCCGAGCCCCCCATCGATCACCACTAAGTCGGGCAGGTCATCCTCGCGCAGGCCACGCCGCAAAGAACGCAAGACCGCCTCTCGCATGGATGCGAAATCATCCTGTCCGTCCACCCCGCGGATCTTAAAGCGCCGATAGCCGGCCCGATCCGGATGGCCCCGCCGAAAGCGCACCCGGCTGGCAACCACATGGGTGCCCTGCAGATTCGAGATATCAAAGCAATCGATCACCTCGGCTTCTTGCTCTAGGTCCAACAGTCGCACCAAATCATCGAGGCCTTCCTGCTCTCGCTTGGCGGTGGCATCATGGCGCTCCAAACTGCTGCGTGCGTTTTCCCCGGCCATATCCAGGGTGCGCTTCTTGTCCCCGGCCCTGGGAACCGTCAAGCGCACCTGACTGCCAAATACTTCACTCAACAGTTCCGCCTCGGCCGGCTGCAAGGCGAGCACGATTTCTTTAGGCAAGGCCCGCCGCTTGTCCCCGTACAAAGCGGTCAATACCTGGTGCAGCATTTCGTCGTCGGGTAAAACCGAACGGAACAGGTGACTGCGACTCTCGGCCATACGGCCCTCCCTGAATGCCAAGCGGTGCACGGCGGTTTGGCCCGCAGTGCGAGCGAAAGCGATAAAGTCCCTGGGCACTTGATCCCGGGGGCGCACGCCCTGGCCCTCAATGGTCCGACGCAGGGCTCCCATTCGATCCCGCCAGTGGGCTGCCCGTTCGTACTCCAACTGCTCGGAGGCACGCTGCATCCGTTGCTCCAAATCTCGCTCTAACTCCCCCGTGTCCCCGGACAAGATCCCGATGGCCTTAGTCACCAACTCGCCGTATTGCTGCTCGTCGATTTTGTTGACACAGGGCGCGCTGCACAATTCCAATTGATACTTGATGCAGGGCCTTGATCGTCCGTTGAGTTCATAGTCAGGACAATCTCGCAGGGGAACCAACCGATGGAGATCCGCCAGAGTCTGACGCACGGCTCGGGAGGAAGTGAAGGGCCCAAAGAATCGACTGCGGCCAGGACCCTTGCGCTCATCGGGCTTGTGGGCGCGCACAAATTTCAAGCGTGGGTACCTCTCCGCAAGGTCGAGGCGCAGCATCAGGAACGATTTGTCATCCTTGAGGCGCAGATTATGGACCGGCTGATGCTGCTTGATCAGGGTGTCTTCCAGCAACAGGGCCTCGGTTTCCGTGCGGGTGACAATGGTCTCCACCCCCGCCGCATCAACTCCTAGAGAGGCGATGTTCGGCCGCCCATCTGCTCCAGGACGCTGGTAGGTGGCCAGCCGTGCGCGCAAGTCTCGGGCCTTGCCCACATACAACACGGTGCCCTCAGCGTCCCGAAATAGGTAGACCCCGGGCCGGGTGGGAACATCGCGTAGGGACCAGCTGGGAGAACTCATGCGGAGTTGGGCTGGGGCACACCATTCCCAACAGGTGGGTTGATTCCCCAATCAGGGACCCGCACTTGAGTCACTCCCGGACCGGAGAACAAGGCCACGAAAGCAGGCAGCCGGTATCGATTGACTAGGGAAAGAAACGGGTTCACCCTATGGCCCCATCAATCGATTCAGGGCGCCACTCTCCTCCAAGTGCTCAAAGCACTTCTGTGCGATCAACTTGTGCTGACTTACTGAGGGGTGCAGATTGAAGCGTGAGACCACAAGGCTCGAGTGCTTGTAGACTCCCTCGCGAAATGGCTTGCCTGTTTCAGCGAGGAGCGCCTGGTCTAGATAGGGCTGCATATCGAGCACACTGAAACCTAAATCTTCGCAGGCGGCAAGGATCTGCGAGGCATGGTTCGCCTCGTGCCCATGATCGCTGTAAGTGATGCTGGCCATGGCAAAGACCGGAATCTGGTTCTCGGCGCTGATTTCCTTCAAGCGCTCCAGAGCGCCAACCAGTGGCTTCCAACCCTGGAGTTGGTCGTAACGGCCCGGCAGATCGAAGGTCGCCCCCTGCCCTTCGGCCCGTTGGGTATTCGTATGCACTAGACCGGGTTCCGATTCAGGTTGGTGCCCACGTAACTTTTGCCAGAGAAACGAATGCCCCAGGTCGTAGGGATCTTGGGCCAAATTGACATATACCGGCAGCCCCTCGTCGTTGCCACACACCCCAAGCAGGATCAGGTCGGGCTCCAGAGGCAGGCCCTTGGCTTCCAGGGTCGCCACCTCCATGACCGTGTTGTAGCCCGGCACAGCGGTGTTGATCACCCGCCAATCATGCCGTGGATAGGCCGCCAGAAGCAGAAGCCTGAGCTGCTCCAGATAGCAGTCATCCTGACCGACCCCGTGGCCGAATTGAATCGAATCCCCTAAACCGAGAATCGTGATCGTGTTGACTTCTTTGGGGATCTGGGATGCTGAGCGAAAGCCCAAGTGGTTGGTCCGTATTTCGTGCCCCTTGAATTTCACGCCCTGCAGGTTCGGGTGCAATTCATAGACGATCTTGGGATCGGTCCCCATACGGATCACATCCCCGAAACTGGCGGGAGTGAGTTCTTGCGGGGTCCCCTCCACCGGCCTGGTCCTTCCGGCGAGGACCGCTTCAAGGTTGTGGGCATTGGCCTGATGTACCTGCCAACGACAGAAACTCTCGCCCCCCAAAATCATCAGCACGAAACTCACCAGCAGGGCCAGCAGTCGCTCCTTCCATCGGGGGGTCGGGGATTCCTCGGACGTTGCGCTCATCGAGGAACACGAACCCACCCGAAATTACGGGTCTCAAGAGGAGGGTCGATCAACATTTGGTGCGGCTTGGTTTCCGTGGTGCCTGCGCAGCATAGGCCCCAGGTCTCGCCCCGGTCAACCCTTACCAGCGTGCGGGCTCGTAATCCTTCAGGAACTGCCCCCAGCAATGAACTCCCGTGTTGAAGCCCACGAAGATCGGGTCGACAATACGCGCCGCCCCGTCGATGCAGTCCAGGGGTGGAGCAAAGCGCTGCTCCTGTTCCTTCTTGACAGCCGCCTCGAAGGGATCCTCGTCTGTGACCCAGCCCGTGTCCACACTGTTCATGTGGATGCCGCTCTGGAAGAAGTCCGCCGCCGAGGTGCGGGTCATCATGTTGAGACTGGCCTTGGCCATGTTGGTGTGGGGATGACGCGTGGTTTTGAAGGTGCGGTAGAACTGCCCCTCCATGGCGGACACATTGACCACATGCTGATCCCGTGTCCCCGCCTTGGCCATCAGGTTTTTGAATCGAGCGTTCAGCACAAAGGGCGCGATGGCATTGACCAGCTGGACCTCGATCAACTCCACCGTGGGCACTTCGCTTAGTTCCATACGCCAAGAATTCTTGGAGCGCAAATCAAGCTGTTGCCCGTCCCCATCGAGCATGCCCTCGGGGAAGAGCCCACGCTCCTTGTTCTCATCGAGAATATCAAGCTGGCTCATGCCCGATGCCTGGGTCAGACCCACGAGCGCCGAGGGCTTTTTGTGAGATTGGACAGACAAATCAGCGGGGTCCGCTGTGCCTGAGAGTTGAGCGACTTGTTCTGCCGGTTGGGCCCCTAGATCCGCCAGCAGTTGTTCATGGCCGCGCAAAAGGTTCCGGACGGAAGGTTCTAAGTCCCCAGGCGCCTCGCCTTGCATAAGGTGCGCACTATAGGCCGGTGGCCGGCGCACGGTTTGACAAGCGTTGTGCAGCAAGAAATCCAACCGATCAAAGGACCCATTGATGTGCTTGGCAAAGGCCTCCACGCTGGGTGTATGGCGCAAATCAAGACCAAAGATGTGCAGACGGCCGCTCCAGTCTCCGTAGTCCTGCTCGGCGGCAAAACGCCGGGCGGAGTCGCAAGGGAAGCGCGTGGTGGCGATCAACTCGACCCCCGCCCGCAGGAGCATCAACGAGGCCTCGTACCCTATCTTGACCCGCGATCCGGTGATCAGGGCCACACGCCCGGAAAGGTCCGCAGTTTGGCTGCGCTTTTCCCAATTCAAGGTCGCGCAACTTGGGCAAAGCGCATCGTAGTGCGAGTGCAGTTCCCGGTAGGACTCCTTACAGATGTAACAGTTCGCCGGCTCCTCCAGTAAGTTCGCCGGATCCAGAGCCCCATCCTTTGGCTTCCAAGCTTGTTGTTCGAGCAGCTCTCGGTCGCGCTCTGAAACCTGTAATTCAGGGGGCGCAGTAGGGAAACGCAAAGACCGCTTGAGGGCCCGATTGCTGGTGGCGTTCAGGGCCTGATCATCCTTGGCACGAGCCTGCTGCTTGTCTTGCTTGCGGCGCTGGTTGCTAAAGGCCCGGCGCGCCAAGCGATCCGGTAGGGCGACCTTTCCCGCCGCAGCCCTCAGGCGCTTCAGGAGCTCGGGATCCGCGTCATTCAGACGGTTTGGGTCCAGCAATAACCCCTCCAGATCCTTGGCCAGCTTCTCCAGGTTGGGCTGCGCCTCATCATCGGGTTCCATCGCCCCATGATAATCGGCCTGGAAGGGGGAGCTGGGGGTCCATACAAACAGACACCCCATCCATGGACGGGGTGTCTGTATTCAGACCATCTGGGGCCCGGATTTTCCGCTAGCGATCAGTGCTTGGGACCACGGTCCGGACGGATTATGATTTGGGGATCGCGCGGGTCACGTCGGCTGGCCAAGAACTCAAACCGCTGGGCCAGGTCCTCTTGCACATCAAAGGTCGCCGCATTGGGATGGATCGCAATGGAGCCGATCGATTCGCCGTTGACTTCACCGCGACGGCAAACCGTAGCCAGGATGCGGCCGGGGGTTGCTCCCTGGTTCTCACCCCAGTTCACGAAGAAGCGCACGCCGCTGGACTTTTGTCCACCGTGACCGGATTGACCACCGTAGGACGGACGCGAATTTCCGGGCCGCTGGGAGTTGCCGAAGGCACCGCGCACGGAGCCGTTGTTCGACTGGTTGCCTCCCCCATGGGAGCTGGGGCCGCGGGACGGCTGGTTCGTTTTTCCGCCGCCCTTGCGGGACAAGAGTGCCGCGACCACTTGCATCGGATCTCGGCTTTTCAGCAACCCTGCGGCCTGGGCCAAGTGAGCCTGGGAGGGCCCGCGCGCCAAAACCGCATCCAGGTCGGCCTCGAGAACCTTTTGGGCCCGAGCTTCCAACTCGGCACGCACTTCCACGGGCTCGGGGGTGCGACACCAATGGAAGTCCACGCGGGCGGTGTCAAGAAGACGCATCACTCGGCGCTTGGAGTTGTGCGGCACCAAGAGAGCACTGACCCCCTCGTTGCCCGCGCGACCGGTACGGCCACTGCGGTGGGTGTAGATCTGAGCGTTGATCGGCGGGGTAGAGTGCACCACCATGGCCACATCAGGCACGTCCAAACCACGGGCGGCAACATCCGTTGCCACCAGAACCTTGGCCTCGCCGGAACGGAAAGCCGAAAGGGTGCGGTCACGCTGGCTTTGAACCAGCTCACCGCTCAATGGCAAAGCAGTGAAGCCGTCTTTGGCCAGGCGTTCCGCCAGGTCTAGAGCTTCCATGCGGCGCTCGACAAAGATCAAGATCCGCTCTCCTCCAGCCCGCAATAGCAGGTGGATCAGAGCGGGGTAGCGCCCGCCACGGGGCACCAAGTAGCCCTCGTGGGAGATGTTGTGGTTCGCTTCGCCCAGGGCAGTACCTTCGATGGAGAAGGGATTGGTCTGGTAACGTTCCGCGAGGCGTAGGGCTCCCGGAGGGAAGGTGGCTGAGACCATGTGGGTCCGGCGAGTGTCGGGTGTCGTGTCCAGGATGCCTTCGAGTTCTTCCCGGAAGCCCATGTCAAGCATCTGGTCCGCTTCGTCCAGCACAAGCTCGCGGATTCCGCTGAGATCAACAGAACCACTCTTCACGTGATCGAGAAGACGGCCCGGAGTGCCAACCAGAACCCGAGGTCCTCGGGCCAACATTTGGCGGTCGCGGAACACCGGGGTACCCCCGGTGACCGAGGCAACGTCTGCCCCGCGGATCCCCGCAAAGAGCCACTTCAGTTCCTCGCAAACTTGCATACCCAGCTCGCGGGTGGGCACGATGATCAGAGCGCTGGGGCCTCGGGAAGTGCGCTCTTCCTGAATAGCATTCGCAATCACAAATCCCAAGGCCACGGTTTTTCCAGACCCGGTTTGGGAAGAGATCTGCAAGTCGCGGCCATCAATTTGTGCGGCCAAAACCGCTTCCTGAACGGTGGTCAAGGCATCGAAGCCACGTTCGAGTAGGGGCTTCCGCAGAGCCTCGGGCACCGGATTGAGCCAGCTCTTGCTGGGATCAGTGGATTCCAGAGCAGGCTTCGCAGTCTTAGCATGAACTTTTGCTTCGGGGGCTGAAGCAGGCGCTGCCGGGGCGGCCTCGGCCTGAGCCTTCTTAGGCGCCGGCGCGTCGTGCTGCTGGAAGAAGCCGGCACGGGCTTGCGGCGCGGCCTTTTCTTCAGGCTTCTGCACCGTATCGCCAAGAATCCCAACCGAGGGATCGATGCCAAAGAAATCGTCCGGAGTCGATCCTGTGGGCAGGGTGCGCTCAGGAGTTCGGGATTGCTCGATTGGCGCAGCCTGGTGCTTTGTACGGTTTCCTGCCTTGGGGCGGGTAGGAGCCGAGTGAAAGGCCTTGCTGAAGGATTTGCCAGGGGCGGGCGTAGGTACGAAGGCGTCGTCAGACGCAGAATATTCAAAGCTCATGGGGTCCACACAGGGCCGTTGGGCCCAGTATCTAGTGACAAGCAGCCGAAGCTGCGGAAAACAAATGGACCTCCAAGGCCCAATAACCGGTCCGCTCGGCCCCACTCACACTTTGAGAGGCTTCCGCGAACCGAGCACTTTATCCGCAGGAAGCCCTCACGTGGGCCCTAAAAATGGAAAAAATGCAGGCCTACTTCAAATCTGAAAGGTCTCGCAACCTTGCAATAGAGTCCTGGCCGGAACCCAAGTACCACCCATCGGTCAGCCTCCAAGCTCTTGGGCTCGCCTCTTGACCCATTCGATATGATGAATGGGATCCTTTCACGTCACCCCCTTCCAGCAAAAACACTCCCCATGCTGCCCTCAGACAAAACCTCTACGTCGCCGTCCAATGCTCCCTTCATCGACGACCTCAAGCAACGCTGTAGCAACGAACCCGAGTTCCTGCAAGCCGTAGAAGAGGTGATGGAGTCATTGGTGCCCATTGCTCGCACGAACGAAGCCTACACGAAGGCGCGCATTCTCGAGCGTTTGGTTGAACCGGACCGCGTAGTCATGTTCCGGGTGGTTTGGGAAGATGATACCGGTGCAGTACAGATCAACCGTGGGTACCGCGTGCAGTTCAACAATACCATCGGCCCCTACAAGGGCGGTCTACGCTTTCACCCCACGGTCACCCTAAGCGTGCTTAAGTTTCTTGCCTTTGAGCAAATCTTCAAAAACAGCTTAACCGGCCTTCCCATGGGCGCGGGAAAAGGCGGCAGTGATTTTGATCCCCGGGGCAAAAGTGACCATGAGGTCATGCGTTTCTGCCAATCCTTCATGACTGAGCTGTTCCGCCATGTGGGGCATAACAAGGATGTGCCCGCCGGAGACATCGGCGTCGGTGCGCGAGAGATCGGCTACTTGTTTGGTCACTACAAGCGTTTGACCGGGCAGTACACCGGGGCCTTGACTGGCAAGGGCTTGTCCTACGGGGGCAGCCTAGTCCGCACGGAAGCCACAGGCTTTGGCACGATCTACTTTGCCCGGGAGATGCTGACTCGACGCAATGAATCCCTAGATGGCAAGCGCTGCCTGGTTTCAGGATCAGGTAATGTCGCCTTGTATGCGGCCCAGAAACTGATGGAGTTAGGCGCTATTGTCGTTTCACTCTCGGACTCCGGCGGCACCCTGCACTTCCCCAAGGGTTTGACCACCGACCAGTTCGCTCACATCCAAGAGCTCAAAGAAAAACGCAGGGGGCGTCTGTCCGAGTTCAGCCAGGATGATCCCAGCGTCGAGTACCTTGAGGGCCAGCGGCCCTGGGGAATCTCCGCGGACTGCGCTTTCCCCTGTGCCACCCAGAACGAAATCGCCCTGGCCGACGCCAAGACCCTGGTAGATGGGGGCGTACGCCTGGTGGCGGAAGGGGCGAACATGCCCTCCTCAAACGATGCGGTGCGCTACTTCCATTCCAAGGAAATACTGTTTGCTCCGGGTAAGGCAGCCAATGCGGGCGGAGTCGCGGTCAGCGGCCTTGAGCAAAGCCAAAACTCCCTGCGAATCTTTTGGGACCGTAAAGAAGTGGACCGTCGTCTACAGGAAATCATGAGCAGCATCCATGACAAATGCGTCGATCACGGCAAACGCGAAGACGGCTCGATCGATTACGTCTGCGGAGCAAACGTGGCTGGCTTCGTTAAGGTTGCCAATGCCATGGTCGCCTACGGAATCAATTAGGAGAGCAACAGGAATCTGGGCACAGGCCCCTCCTACCCATTGGTAGCCCCCCCTGTTTGTTCTGCGTAGAATGGAAACATGAAAACACCCAAGCACCTTTGGATCGTCGGCATTCTGTACTTGCTCTGGAGCGCCATGGGCGTCATGGATTTCATCATGACCCACACCAACAACCAGGCTTGGTTGAAAGACTTCCCTGAAGAGCTGATCGCTTTCTACCAGGGCTTCCCCATCTGGGTCGATGTGATCTGGGGCATTTCAATCAGCGGTGGCCTGCTCGGCGCACTGCTGGTCCTCATGCGCAAGAGCTCGGCGGTTCCCGTGCTGCTGCTCGCCACGATTGCCTATGTATTGGCCACGGCCCACAACTACGGCATAGCTGCGGGGTTTGAAATCGCCGGGGGTACGGGCACTCTGATCTTCACCGCTGCGATTTTCGTGGTAAGCCTTGGCATGTACTTCTACGCCAAGGCCATGAGAGCTGCTGGCGTGTTGCGCTAGGGCAGCAATCAGGCGAGGCCCTCAGTCCAGAAGCAAGCAAGCCGCCAAGTGTCCCTCGCCCTGGTCCGTGAGCTTGGGCACCACCCCCGCGCACTCTTTCTTCGCTACTGGACAGCGCGTGCGGAATCCGCAGCCAGTGGGCTTGGCTAGGGGGCTCGGAATATCCCCTTCGAGCACCGTGCGCTTGGCACGCTTGCCGTCCGGATCCGGACGGGGCACGGCTGACAAGAGAGCCTGGGTGTAGGGGTGGCGCGGAGACTTGTAGACCTGTTCGGCCGTTCCGTATTCCACCAGGGACCCTAGGTACATCACGGCGATGCGGTCCGCCACATGATAGACGATGGACAAATCGTGGGCGACAAAAAGATAGGTCAGGCCGAACTCTTGCTGCAGCTCCCCCATCAGGTTGATTACCTGGGCCTGAACCGACACATCCAAGGCGCTAACCGGTTCGTCAGCCACGATCAGAGCCGGCCGAGTGGCCAAGCTGCGGGCGATGCCGATGCGCTGGCGCTGCCCACCGGAAAACTCCTGGGGGTCGCCGGGGGAGCAT
>Ga0206679_10004723_pt1 | contig 10159 bp, 9 predicted proteins | sample M110012015metaG_FD_155464 | JGI IMG/M metagenome (GOLD analysis project Ga0206679, IMG submission 155464) | Ammonia-oxidizing marine archaeal communities from Monterey Bay, California, United States - M1 100m 12015 | ecosystem: Environmental > Aquatic > Marine > Intertidal zone | place: USA... | reverse complement strand
AATTAAAAATGTTTTCTTCGGGAACCCTTGTCAGGCCAATCGATTGGTTCGATTTAATAATGCATGCTGGACCATGGATTTTACTTTTGATTAAAATAGTTTTAACTATGAAAGAAAATGGTGTTACAGATAACAGTTGAAATTGTTCCCAGTCTTTGAATTGAAGTCAATAATCCAAATTTATAACGACTTCTGCTGAATTTAGCTGTCAGTGACTCCGTTAGAATTACTACACTAATTAATATTAAGATTTTGAAAAGAATTTTCACGTTCCGAAATCATTTCCAATTCTTCAACACTCCAGAACTGACGTTTCCATTTTAATTGAAAAGTTTCCTGCAGGCAGTCCAGAAACATCTGTCTTAATTTTTTTTGGGCAAGTCCTGGATAAATCCCCGCAGTTTCAAGTGAGTGCATTTCTCTACGCAGATCATCCTCTGCTGCATGTGGGAATATTTGGATTATCTGGGGTATAGAATCTTTGAGAGGAATAGAACCATGCTGAAGAAACACTCTGGATGAAGATGAATGAGAACTACGTAAATTTCTTACACGTTGTGCATTGCCAATAATTTTTCTACCTTCAACCAATATTTCATATACAGCAGGATCTGCAAAGCAGATATGCGAGTCAGATTTTTTCTTTTGACGGTCTATGGCTTTCAATACAGGATTAAGTCCCAACTTTTTAAAAAAGGCATAAAATCCTTTTGCCAGATAACGGTAGTTGTCCAGTACACCTCCGGGGAAATGCTGATCCAGGACTCCGCCAACAATGGAGTAAGTCAGGTCAAAACCATGTAAAACAGCTTTCCCGCCCGTTGAACGGCGGACAATTGGGATTTGAAGTCTACCGCATACATCCAAATCAATTAGATTGTCCAAAATTTCATTACGCCCCAGTGAAAGAGTAGTACATTCCCAGTCATAAATTCTAAATACCGGATGAGCATCCTGAGAATAATTTTCTAACAGCACCTGATCTGCTGCCATATTGAAACTGCCGGTACGGGGAATGTCCTCGATCAGACGCCAGATTCGCATTTTTAATTAACAAATAGTGTAATAACAGAATTATAAGCAATAATTACAAACCTTTTTATCTGTGATTTCAACAATATAGATTTAACAAAAAATCTTTCAGCAGTCAGCTTATTTGCTATTATATTTCAACCTGAGCTGACAGTTGAAAACTGACAGCTAAATCTTTGGCTATTACAAACCTACTTAAAACTGGAAAATAGTCCGGCTGTTTGAATTTTAGTTCAGACAATATTTTATTATGATTTTGGATTGAGAATACTTGATAAATCCAGTCCTCCTGTCATTTTTCCTATTTGCTGCCCAAGAGAGTTCTGCATATTTTGCTGGCTTTGTCTTAGCCCTTCATTGACTGCAGAAAGGATTAAATCCTGTAGAGTATCAATGTCATCTGCATCTACAACTTCCGGATCAATTTCAATGCTTATTGCTTCCTGCTTTCCATTGAATGTCATCTTCACCATCTCACCACCAACAGAAACAGGAATAATCTTTTTGGCAAGTTCCTCTTGTTGCTGTTTCATAGTCTCAGAAAGTTCCTGAGCCTTTTTCATCATTTCATTCATATCAATCATAATTTTATCCCTTAGTTTAAAGTTTAATCTATTTTAAATTATTGTGGCTCATATTATCTTTATGCATCAGACAATTCTATATTTGTAACTCTGCTGTTTGTAAACACAGAAAGGATATCTTTGACCTGCGGGAATGCTCTTGCATTCTTTCGCTTAAGTTCATTTTTTCTCTCTAAAAGTATTTGTTCATGTTCTACTATAGTTAGCTGAGATGCAGATATTGGAGTAATCTCACAACTAACGTGAACTGCATGGCCAGTCCAGTCGGAAGCAATTTTTTCCAGTAATTCTCTGTTATCTTCAGTCAGCATAGATGCATAATTTCCGCTTTTGAAAGAAAGGATTAATTGTGATCCTGTCAAATTATGAGGGACCGCATTGCGAACAAAACTGGCCAGCTTTGATGACAGTTTTTGAACTTCTTCTGAAAAGTTACACCATTCTTCCGGAGGTTCCATTGAAGTTTCTTCAATGTTTTTTTTTGCGGCAAGTTTTACAATTTCTTGATTTTGATCAGTATTATTCTGAGCTTCCGGTGACATTCCCTTATCTGCATTTTTAGTTTGTTCAGCTTTTACCTGGGATACTTCTGTTTCTGCAACATATGGTTTTTCTTCATCAACATGAGAATAATTATCTTGATTTGTAACAGAATTCTGCTTTTCAGTCAATTTCGGTTCAGGAGAACTTTCATTCAATTTGGCCGGTTCAGCAGTAGCTGACTCCGTCTTGTCTGACTTCAAAATGTTTTTAATTACAGTTGCGTCCGTTAATGGTTTATGTGCTCCGGACATTTTTAAAAATGAGTGCTTCTGATTTGCTCCGGAATTATCTTTTTCCGGCCCTGAGAGTTCCGCTGGACCTTCAATTACTGAATCTGTATTTTCTGTATTTGAGTTTCCGGCAGACTTACTTTTACGTATATTTTGTATTTCACTGATAATCTCCGGAAGGCCGACAAGAGACTCAATGGATGCAATCTGGAGAATAGCCATTTCAAAACAAATCATAGTATGTGCACTACGCTTCATCTGTTCTTCCAACTCCAACAGAATATGAAAAATCTGTTGTAACTCATCGGCACTGACAATTTTGCTTAAAGTAGAAAATGTTTCTAGATCATCAGCAGGAATATCTTGAAAAAGAGCTTGATTCATCCCAAGTGTCCGCACAAGTGCGATGGTTTTAATGGTTTGTAACAAATCAGATAATACATCATTTACATCATGTCCATGTTCTTGAAGTTTCTGAAAATAACTTATGGCCTCACCATCCTTTTTTTCCAGAAGAGCCTCAATAAATGCAAACCTGGATTCACTGTCCAGTATCCCCAAAATCTGGGCTACTTTCTGATCAGTCGCAGATGTTCCCGTAAAACTTAGAATTTGATCAATTGCAGTCAATGCATCCCTCATTCCGCCTACTGAATTCCTGCAGATCATTTCAATAGCCTTGCGTGACAACTCGAGTTTTTCTTTCTTGACAACTGTTTCCAGAAAATCTGCCATTTTTTTTATTGAAATTCTTAAAAAATCATAGCGTTGACAACGCGAAATAATAGTCGGAGGAATTTTATGTGGATCGGTGGTTGCGAAAATAAATTTCACATACGGAGGTGGTTCTTCCAGTGTTTTAAGAAGCGCGTTAAAAGACTCGAGAGTGAGCATGTGCGCCTCATCAATGATATATATTTTGTAGCGACATTTTGCCGGTACATAATTTACGTTTTCACGCAACTCACGAATATTTTCAATTCCACGGTTGGAGGCAGCATCTATCTCGATAACATCTGCAGATGCGTTTTGATTGATTTCTGTACAGTTTTCACATCTATTGCACGGGTCCCCATTGTCGGGATTCAAGCAGTTGACAGCCCTTGTTAAAATTCTGGCTGCACTGGTTTTTCCAACTCCTCGTGATCCAGTAAATAAAAAGGCATGAGCAACTCTGTCAGAAAGAACTGCATTGCGTAAAGTCTGGGCTGCAGTTTCTTGCCCAATCAGATCGCCAAAACGTGAAGGGCGTAACTTGCGCGCCAGAACGACATAAGACATGAGAGGAGTTCCAATATTTACGAAGAGAGGCTGAGGAATGCGGCACATCTACGAAATCTTAGTGCTGCTTCCGCTAGGATCTGACACGGTTCGAAATTTTCGATTGCGCACCCCCAGCCATAAGAAGTATTTATCTAAAATTTTTAGGCTAACATCAAGACATTGGATTTGAAATAGTGTCTTTTTTATTAATTTAACCTTTCAATTGCCTTTGAATTCCTTTCTAAGTAACTTTTTGTTAGGAAATTGTAATTGATTTTCATAAATAATGCACCAATTTTCAACTCTTAATAATTTAATTATATGGATTCCATTTCTTCACAAAGACAGTTAATGCTGTTAAACTGATTACTCCAAATATTAAAACCCTTTTTCATTAAATATTTTTGTCTTTCAATTATACATGTCTAAATGGTTGGTTGTTTCAGATGTCGTTCAGTTGCTGCATGTTCCTGAAGCAACTATTTATCGTTGGATACGTCAGGGTGATATTCCCTGCATCATTCGCCGCGGGAAATATTACTTTAATCAATCTACTATAATTTCCTGGGCTGATTCAAAACACATACACCTTGAAGAACACAAAAAAAAATCCCGCAAGAACAAAGAAAAAGTTTCTCAGTCACGCCTGATTGAAGCTCTCAAAGCAGGAAATGTTTTTCATGCTGTTCCATCAAGTTCAATAGAATCACTTTTTCAGCAAGTTTCCGTACAAATGGATTTGCCTCAACCTATTGGAGACTCATTACCCGAATTGCTTTTGCAAAGGGAACATCTTTCTTCAACCGGAATTGGTAACGGAATTGCGATTCCGCATTGTAAAACACCACTAGGTAAACAAATAAATAAATCCATGGTAGGTACATTTTTTTTAAAAAACTCATTGGATTTTATGGCACCAGACGGTTTACCTGTTTTTGTTGTATTTGTACTTTTGAGTGTTGATTCTTTTCACCATCTTCAACTTATTTCTCAACTTGCCCGTATTCTAAGTCAATCGCAGATGATTGACTTTCTCAACAATTCACCTTCATTAGATATTCTAGTTGAACAATTTCAAAAAACACTGGCAGAGAAAGCTTAACAAATTCCTTTCGCGAGGTTTGGCTGGATCTGACACCGAGCTACTTTCACGTTACCAGGCTGTTTCTGCCAGGGAAGCTGTGGTGATGATGACTGCAGCATTGGCAATCGGCCTGGGTTGTGGAGTTCTTGCTGTCGGACTTAACTGGAGCGTACATTCTCTAAGACTCTTCATAAGCGACTTAGACTTAGGTTGGCGAGTCATATTTTTTCCTGCTCTGGGAGCCGGAATTGCTGTATTTTTGGTGCGATCTCTCATGCAGGACTCTGCAGGACATGGAGTGTCAGATGTAATAAAGGCCATAGCAATGGGATCAGAAGGTCTCAGGAGACGCATGATTTTCTCGCGATTTTTCGGAAGCTTTCTGACAGTAGGTAGTGGAGGTTCAACCGGTTTGGAAGGTCCAATAGTGAGTATTGGTGCAGCACTGGGTTCAACACTGGGACGCTGGCTTAACATGAATGAGCGTCACAAAAAACTTCTTGTTGGTTACGGAGCAGCAGGTGCAGTTGCCGGAATTTTCAATGCACCACTTACAGGTCTTATTTTTTCATTAGAAATAATTATAGGAGAATGGACGTATTTAACTATTTTACCCACGATCATTGCAGCTGTTTCTGCAACAGAACTCAGTCGCTGGATAACTGGAAATAAGATTGCTTTCTTTCAGGAAATAGCTGGCTTTTCCCTCACCTCGTTACTTGCCTGCTTTGTACTTGGGGCCTTGACAGGAGTCATCTCCATTTTGTTTGCCCGAAGTTTGTTGTTATGGGAAAAATTTTTTACAAAAGTCTCTCTTCATCATTGGATACGTGCCGCAATTGGTGGGCTGTTAGTAGGAACATTAGGTTTTTTTATGCCTGAAGTGTTGTCAGAAGGATACTCAGCTACTCAAGTATTTCTGACTGATTCAATACGTCCGGAACTTGCTTTTGTTCTGCTTTTTGTACTGCTCAAATTTCTTGCCTGCGGGATGACACTCGGTAGTGGTGGCATCGGAGGAGTTTTTGCGCCCAGCCTTGTGATTGGCAGTGGTGTGGGTTTGGCTTTTGGAATGATCATGCATTCACTCCCACTGGACGGGGTTGCTGAAGATGCTGCTTTTGCTCTAGCAGGTATGGCAGGAATGGTTGCAGGTGTCATGCACGGACCACTGACGGGGATTTTCCTAGTTATGGAAGTAACTCGAGGTTATTCAATGATTTTGCCGCTGATGTTAACTGCAAGCAGTGCAATGGTTGTAAGCTCATTTTTCGAGATCGGTTCAGTCTATACCCAGGATTTGATTAAACAGGGTAGTTTGATCAAGCGTGGAACAGATCGTTACTTGCTGCATCATCTGAATATTGGAGATATTTTGGACAAGGATTTCATAACTATTCGTGAAGATATGCTTTTGAGAAATTTTATTGAGGAATTCAAGAAGGCACGTCGAAACTATTTCCCTGTTCTGAATAAAGAAAATAAATGTGTGGGAGTTGTTTTTCTTGATGACATCCGTCCTCATCTTTTTGACAGAAGTCTTTATGATTTAGTGACAATGGGTTCAGTAATGCGTAATCTGCCCTTAATCAGCCTAAATGAGCCCATCAGTGCTGCATTAGACAAGTTTGAAACCTCTAAAGCCTGGTCATTACCTGTAGTAGAGGGTGATCAATTTTTAGGTATGCTTTCTAAATCAACCCTCTTTGACCATTATCGTCGTGAACTGCAAATTCAATCAATATAAAAATAATTTACTAAATCACTTGATATTTTTTCATTTTACACTAACTTTACATCATCAAGTTTTTTTCAAAGAAGAATCCGATTGAAATCCAAGAGTTTTCAGATTTTAATCAACTAACCTTAAATACCGTGAGTTATGAACAAATCAGAATTAATAGAAGAGTTAGCGGCTAAAACAGGATACAATCCAAAATTAACGGACAAAATGGTTCGTATTTTTTTTGACCGAATCAAAGCTGCACTAAGTGCCGGTGATAAAGTGGAAATCCGCGGATTTGGTTCTTTTACACTGAAAAAATATAAAGGATATATTGGAAGGAATCCTAAGACAGGAGAAACTGTGGAGGTCAAACCAAAGCAACTTCCAGTGTTCCGGACAGGCAAAGATTTGCGCAGTCGAGTCAACCAGTAACAGTTTAGATATATCATGAATCTTCCGCAGTATCTTTTGCTGGTTGATCCAGCAAGTCACTAAAGCGTGGAAGAGGCTCTATTAGCTTGGTTATTTGAACTGCATTTTTCCCTTTGTAGGCACCCTGAGTAGCCAAATATTTCAGCTTGTCCTGTACCAGGACTTTAAGCGGTTTATTTTGATCCTGATTTAAGAGAATTCTATCACCCTCTTTCAAAGTTAGAAAACTCCGAAGGGACATGCGGGCTTCCCCCAGGTCAACCTTTACACCAACTTTTGAATTAAGCAAATTTTCTTCAAGACGACTTACATTAACTGCATTGACCTCTTCATCATAGCTTGTTTTTCCTGCCTCAAGTTGTGTACGTACTGGATCAAGCATTGAATAAGGCAGACAAAGGCTCATTGTGTAAGGGACACGGTTGATTTCTACATCGAAAGTAGTACTTGCCACAACCTCATCCGGAGGAACAATAGCTGTAAATTTAGAATTGACTTCCATGCGGTCAAAATAAGGTTCCAGCGGAGTCAATCTCTTCCAGGCTTTACCTAGATCTTCAAGAGCGCTATGGACGACTTTGGTCAGCATTTTAATTTCGATACCGGTAAGCTCACGTTTTGGAGGTGGATTTTCAAACCAGCCGTTTCCTCCGAAAAGCATATCAATCAGTATGTACACCAGATGATGTTCAAAAACAAACAGGGCGTGCCCATGAAGCGGATTCATTCCAAAAACTGTCAGTGAAGCCGGAGTAGAAATGGCAGCAAGATAATCGCGAAAACTGACTAACTCCGTAGCACGCCGTGTCATAGTAACCGGACGTCTCACATGATGTGAAAAAGTTTGAGCATAAATTCTAGCAAAACGGTCATAAACTGCTTCCAGTCCCGGCATACGACCGCGAATAATTGGAGCCTGAAAACCCAATTCGTATGGCAACACCACTGTTTTTCCATCTTCTTCCGGGTTCAGTCGTTTGTCTTGTTCAACTGAAATGCGTTTCAGAATCGCATTTAATTCTTTTTTCGACTGAGGCATAAAATTTTGGAGTAAAGTTGTGAAATTAGGTGTTCTGGTTTATCTTGAAAATAATGATGAACATGTTCTGATGATTCATCGTGAAAAAGAAGACGAACATAAGGGCCTCTGGTTAGCTCCCGGAGGGAAAGTTGAACTTAATGAAGCTCCGTTTGAAACTGCAGTCCGTGAAATGCTGGAAGAAACCGGACTGAAAATTGAAGATCCGGAACTAAAAGCAGTACTTTCTTTTCCCGATCAGGGCGACTCACCTTTTGGTGATGAGTGGCATGTTTTTGTTTTTTACTCAAACTGCTATTCTGGTACTCTAACAGAAGATTGTCCGGAGGGTCAACTTGAATGGATTCCCAAAGACAACCTGACTGAACTTGCCTCATGGGAAGGCGACCGGCTGTTTACGCCCAAGATTTTGGAACCCGGATGCTTTTCAGCTAAATTTCTTTATTCTGGTAAAAATTTACTGGATTACACTTTTTCAAAGTCTTAACTAAGATTGTAAATTCGAAATTTTTGAAACGCAAGGCAAGACAATATTTTTCCAGAATTAGTACTATGCTCCGTTATTACTGTCTGATTTTAATTTTCGCTCTATTCATTGGAGGATGCCAAGTTCAGGTACGCTATCCTACAGAATTCCCTTCAAAAACTACTGTAACCCATGAAGAAAGTTATTGGTTTTGGGGTTTAGTAGGTGAAAAAAAATACGAAGTTTATGACATCTGCCCCCGGGGTAGAGTTTATGAGATACTCATTTACAGCACATACATGCAAAGTACATACACAGTACTTTCACTGGGAATCTACAGTCCACGAACTGTCCTCATTGTTTGTTCAATCAGAGGAGAATAGCCTGAAACCGGAAACAACCGGCTATTCAGGGGCTATTTGCAAAAAATAATTCCACATTTGTTGTGTCACAGGACCAACCAGACGACATGTTAATATAAGGAGATGAATGACAAACTGTTCTAGTTTCCTAGGATCACTGCGTCAAATACATTGAGTTAATCCAAACCATTGACTGCTTTCATATAAAATTTTACCAGTAATTTTTATATAATTTACTTTTATTTTTGATAAAACAAAAGTATATTTCTGGAAGCACAATCCATTAAATTCACTATGTTAAAGTATTAATGAAATCTCACACACAAGTAGTTGTCATCGGCGGCGGCGTGGTCGGATGCAGTGTTTTATATCACTTGACAAAGTTAGGCTGGAAAGACGCAGTTTTGTTGGAACGCTCGGAATTGACATCCGGCTCCACATGGCACGCCGCAGGCGGAATGCACACCATCAACAGTGACCCGAATGTTGCCAAACTGCAACAATATACGATTGATCTGTATCAGGAAATACAAGAAATATCCGGACAAGATATCGGGAAACATGTGACGGGCGGAATTATGTTGGCTGCGACTAAGGAACGCTTTGAATGGCTCAAAAGCATTCACGCGAGAGGACGTTACCTCGGCTTGGAGACTGAAATCATCAGTCCCAAAGAAGCGCAGAAAATCATGCCGCTCATCAATCCGGAGCATTTTGTGGGAGCCTTACACGATTCAATTGAAGGCCACTTAGACCCTTACGGAACAACTTGGGCTTATGCCAAAGCCGCAAAAAAACAGGGTGGTGAAATTTATCAAAATGTACGAGTTACCGATCTTCAAATCCATCCAAAAGGCGGTTGGCGGGTGATTTTGGAAAATGGAGATTCCGGAGAACAGGAACATCCGGTGCGGGTTGAGGAAATCCACGCAGAACATGTTGTTAATGCCGGAGGACTTTGGGCGCGGGAAGTCGGGCGTATGGTTGGTTTGGAGTTGCCGGTTTTGGCGATGGAACACATGTATTTTTTGACTGAGGATATGCCGGAAGTGATGGCCTTTAATCAGGAAAATGAACTGGAACTTCCGGCGGTAATCGATTTTGACGGCGAAATTTATTTGCGTCAGGAGCAACAAGGAATGCTGATGGGAACTTATGAAAAAGCCTGCAAACCATGGTCGCCCAAAGTAACTCCGTGGGACTTCGGACAGGACTTATTGCCTCCGGATTTAGAGCGGATTGCTCCTTCTCTGGAAGTTGGTTTTGAGCATTTTCCGGTTTTTGAGAATGCCGGAATTAAAAAAGTAATCAACGGACCCTTCACTTTTGCGCCGGATGGGAATCCACTGATCGGACCGGTTCGGGGACTTCCGGGATTTTGGTGTGCCTGTGCGGTGA
>Ga0206679_10004722_pt1 | contig 10162 bp, 6 predicted proteins | sample M110012015metaG_FD_155464 | JGI IMG/M metagenome (GOLD analysis project Ga0206679, IMG submission 155464) | Ammonia-oxidizing marine archaeal communities from Monterey Bay, California, United States - M1 100m 12015 | ecosystem: Environmental > Aquatic > Marine > Intertidal zone | place: USA... | reverse complement strand
TAAAATGAATTCTGATGATGCGCGCAACACAGAAGCGGTGCGACTAATAAAAAATCGCGATGGTGATGCACCGGCATTGGTGTATGCTGGCACGCGACGTGCATGCGAAGAGTTAGTCGATGACCTAGCGCGCCAAGGCTTACGCGCCGCTTTTTATCATGGCGGATGCGATGGCGAATCGCGAGCAATCGTGCAAGACCAATTCATCGACAACGAGCTCGACGCGCTTATTGCGACTAATGCGTTTGGTATGGGAATTGACAAACCTGACATTCGTTTGTTAATTCACTTACATCTACCACGCAGTTTCGAAGACTACTACCAAGAATTCGGCCGCGCTGGTCGCGATGGTAAAGCTTCGAGTGCTGTAATGTTGTGGCGCGGTAAAGATTATCGCACTCACGATTTTTTAATTAAGCAAAGCGATGATGGCGCTGCTCCAGATCCGCGGCATGTTGATGCGTCGATGCGCAGGTTAAGCCGCGTTTACGATTGGGCGCAATCATCAGTTTGTTCATGGCGCCGGGTGCTAGATTATTTTGGCGACCCAGACGTTAGCGAAATAGCCGAGGGGTGTGGTCAATGCTGTAGATGTGCGCGTAGTTTGAATAATCCTCCACAAGCGGTTAGTGGTAAACAGTTCGAGGTTGCGCACACCATCGTCAAAAGCATTGCTTTATCGAACATCAAATACGGTCGCAAGAAAAACGCGGCGATTTTGTGCGGCAGTCGAGCTGCAACTATTCCGCAATGCGCGGTGGGGCATGGCGCGCTGAAAGGCCAAACCCTTGTCGCTGTCGAAGAAGTTATTCAGGCACTACTTGACGCCGGATATTTAGCGGTCACAGGCTCAGAGTATCCGGTGATAGACATTACGTCCAAAGCCAAATCGGTGCTTGATGACGACGGCGAAATTATGCTTAGTCTTGATAGCGTGGTTCCACAAACGAGTGGTGCGGTTGATGCAAATTTAGCGGCGATAATTAAAGAGTGGCGTAATGCCAAAGCCAAAGAGATGGGCGTGCCCGCTTACCGTATATTCAGCAATAAAGTACTCGAGCAGATTGCTTCTCGCGCGCCTGAAAACGAGAGTGAATTGTTGAAAGTGCCAGGCATTGGTCCGGCCAAAGCAGAAGAGTTTGGCTATGAATTACTTGAGGCTATGAAAGCTGTTATATTGTAAGCCAATGCGATTGTTAGTTGTTTACCGCGGCATGCCTTGGCCGATTAGCGAGGGTTATCATTTGCGCATCCTGCACATTTTTCGCAGGTTGGCGCCGCGGCATGATATCCATTTATTGGCATTAAATCAGGCCAGTGAGCAACGCGCGCAGTTACCGTTTCTTGAAGACGACGGGTTGTTTAAGTCGATAACGATGCGTGATGTGCCGGAGCGTTCAGCTATTGGGCGGCTACGCACTAACCTTGGCTTCTCACCAGTAAGTGATTTTCACGCCGAGTATCCGGGCTTTGCGTCTAAATTGGCCGCTGAAGTTAAAGAAATGGTGTCGACACTAGAAATCGATGCCGCATACGTGTTTGACCCGTGGGCAGATTTATGGTTTGGCGAAGCGTCGCAGCATGTTCCGACTTTGCTCGACGTTTGCGACTGCCGCACTTTATTTTATCAACGAAAACTCGAACGTGCTGATTTGGGCATTGGCGGGCGGTTGCGCACTAAGCAGTTGCTGAAGCGCTTTACTCAATATGAAACTAATATCCTAAACACTTACCCGATATCAACGGTGGTGTCACCTTTAGACAAAGCGGCATTGCAAGAGCTGGTGCCCGGTTGCCGTGTTGAGCTAATCCCGAATGGTGTAGATTTAGAAATGTTTCAGCCAGTTGCCGATGTTGAAGAAGTCGCTGGCAACTTAATCATTTTCGGCAACATGGATTTTTTGCCTAATTACGATGCGGCAATCCATTTTGCGAAGGATATTTTGCCGTTGGTGCGCAAGTCGCATCCTGGGGTCACATTTACTGTAGTCGGCACCAACCCGCTGCCAGAAGTAAAAGCCCTCGAAGAAATTGAAGGCGTAGAAGTCACTGGTCGTGTCGAAGATTTAAAACCGTACATCCAGCGCGCGACGATGTTGGTTGCGCCAATGCGCTTTGGCGCAGGCATTAAGAACAAAGTGCTTGAAGCCATGGCTGTAGAAAAGCCAGTCGTTACAAATTCAACTGGCGTTGAAGCGATGCATCCACAAGTGTGTGAATTGTTGTGCTTAGCCGACGATCCTTTGGCGTTTGCCGCTGAAGTTTGCGCACTACTCGATGATCAGCAGCGGCGAATAAAATTAGGTAAGCGCGGCCGCGAAGTGATGGCAGACATTCATTCATGGCAAACGACTGCTGAAAAATACGAAGCGCTATTCGTTGAGTTAGCGAATTCCTGAGCCAGGTTTGTTTAACAAACTGTCTCCGAGATCATCACGCATTTTGTCAGCCAACTTAAGCATGTTCGACAGCACGCGAGGATAATCATCTGCTAGATTATTTGTTTCTCCGATATCGTCTTCTAAATTATACAGCTCAACCTTAGTGCGCATCGAGTAATTATATTTTGCCGGAATGCCATCATTGCCCGGCGGACGATTCTCGAGCGAACGATACGTATGCGCGAAATGTAATTTCCATTTGCCAGCGCGCATTGCTTGCAACTCGTTAGTGCGGTAGTAAAAGAAATAAGCATCATGTGGAGACAAGGCCCGCGGATCGCCACTTAATAATGGCCAAATGTCTTTGCCGTCAATATAGTGTTTCGGTAAATCAACATTAATTAAATTGGCTATTGTTGGGAATACATCAATCGTCATCGCTGGCTCGCTGCACACACTGCCCGCTTTAATCTGACCAGGGAAACGTGCAATAAACGGCACACGAATGCCACCTTCAAAAGTAGTGCCTTTGCCTTCACGTAAATTCGCCACGGCGCCGGCGTGGTTGCCATAAGACAACCATGGCCCGTTATCTGAACAGAAAATTAGTAATGTGTCGTCAGCAATACCAAGCTCCTCTAGAGTGTTCATGATTTCTCCTACCGACCAATCAATCTCTTGGATGACATCCCCGTATAGCCCTTGGTCGCTGCTGCCGGCAAATTTGTCTGAAACATGTAGTGGCACGTGTGGCATTGGGTGTGCGAGGTACACGAAAAAAGGATTGCCTTCAGCGTGCGATTTGCGCATGAACTGTGTAGTTAGATTCGTGAAGTCAGTTGTGAATTGAGTTTGATCGGGCGTATGACGAACGATATCTTCATCAATCATATACGGCAGAGGCGGATAAGCCTTAGGCGACTCTGGATGTCTCGGCCACATATCGTTTGAGTAAGGAATGCCCTCAAAAGTGTCAAATCCCTGTCGCGTCGGCAAAAACTGCTCGCGATTGCCGAGATGCCACTTGCCATAATTGGCCGTTGCATATCCACGTTGCTTGCATAATTCTGCGATAGTTACTTCGCTCGACTTTAACCCATTTTCAGAGTTTGGATTCAACGCACCATGGATATCGAGGCGGTTAGCATAGCATCCAGTCAATAACGACGCCCGGGATGCCGAGCAGACCGGCTGCGAAACGTAAAAATCGGTGAAACGGATGCCTTCGCTGGCCAATTTGTCAAGGTTTGGAGTCTTAAAATCTTCAGCACCATAAACGCCCACATCTTGCCATCCTTGGTCGTCGGTATAAACGATAACAATGTTGGGGCGCGGGTGCGAATCAGCGGGGGCCTGAGTTGCGCAAGAACTCAACGCGACAGTAATTAGAGGTAGGCAATGTTTAAACACGTAAGCATATTAACAAGATTGCGGGCGCACCGTACAATATGTCACTTATGTGATGGGCCCATAGCTTAATTGGTTAAAGCTGCGAACTCATAATTCGTCGAGTCCAGGTTCAAGTCCTGGTGGGCCCACCACTTTTTATTCAGTGCCGCAATTGCCGCAGTATGGCAACAAGCTGTGGCGTGTTGTTTGGCATGAATTACAAGAGCCAAACAATTGTGTTCCGCAGCTTGGGCAAATGTAATTTGAGTCTTCGTGACGGCGAATTGGAAACGCACAGCAGGAGCAAATGTGATTAGCATATGCTTCGCGACGCAGTTTAAGCAGATCTAAATCTCGTGGTTGTGAGGCGCGGCGCAACAAATGAACTAGTGCGGCTAAAACAATTGTAATGCCAACGGCAATTGCGATGTATTTAAAGACGACTTCTGGGAAGTGGTCGTTAGCGATGACTCCGAGGTGCCAGAACGCTGCGATTAACAGCGCAGTGAAAATCGGTTTCATTGCTGAGTCACGGCGGCGTGACCGCAACCATGATGCCAAAATGAACATTGGAATAATGAACGCAAGTTTATATACGGCTATCCAAAATCGATGAGCATCCCATAGAGCTTGCCATTCGGCACGATATTTTTTATCTTGCGGCGCGAATTCTCTTTCAATAAGTTTTAGCTCGGCAAGCAGCTCAGTTTTTTCTAACTCTTGCTTAATTAGTTCGTTGCTGAAGCGCACAAGATTAGGGGCGTTGTTGCCACCGCTAGCGCTTTTAATATTATCTAAGCTTCCGCTAGTAGTCTTTATCGCAGCATTAATCACTTTTAAGTCAGACTTGGCTTTGCTACGTCTGTTGTATAGATCGATATCAACGTATTGCTCGAGGACTTGCTGATGGTCTGGTGCGTCGATGTCATTCAGGTCGTCGATAACAAATGAAAACAGCCAAGAAATTAAGAAAAACAAGACGACCGACAAAATGTGGATCACCCATGTAGACGAGCGCGGAGTAGCCTTTAGCATGCCACAATTGTAGCGGCAATAGCCAATTGCTAGTCGTTAACCAAACGCTTCTTTACCCATTTGCCAGAACGCCAGCGTTGCACAAAGAACGCAGACCCCACTAAGATTTCAGCATTCCAAGCCATCCACACGTCGGCTACGTCGCCGTCGAAGGTAAATACCACGACATATGCGACTGGCATGGAGAGTAGCCAGGTGCACAAAATACCAGCCCACATGACCCATACATGGTCACCTGCAGCACGCAATGCAAAGCGGAAAGCAATTTGCATTGCATCGCCGATTTGCCAAATTGCTGCGGCAATAAGCACTCCGCTACTCAAACGCATGGCGGTGGCGTATTCGACAGGGTCATCGTTGTTAAGAAACATATCACCAAGTTGCTCGCGGAAAATCACGAAACATGCGCCGACTAACAGCATGTACGGTGTCATGATTTCTAATGTTGAGCGCAATGTTTTACGCACAGCAGCATAATTTTTTTCACCAACGTATTGTCCAATCAAAACCGAGCCGCCATCAGCAATTGCAGCGCCGCCCAACATCGAAATATGAATCAACTGAATGCCAACCTGGTGGACAGCCACCGCAGTCGTGCCTGTCTTTCCGATGAACCAGGTGATGGTGACGAAGGAAACTGCTTCGAGCGAATACTGCACTGCGCCAGTGAATCCTACGCTCAGCACTTTGCGTAAGCGCGCAACTTTTAATTTAAGATGTTCGACTGTAAATCTATGTTTTGGTTTAACAATTATTAATATTAAAGCTAGAGCACATAAATCAGCGATGCCCGTTCCGAGTGCAGCACCAGTGGCGCCCATCGGCTCGAACCCAAGATGCCCAAAAATCAACACCCAATTAAAAAAGATGTTTAATGGATGGACGAAAAGGTCAACCAGCATAGGTACACGTGTTTCGCCGACCGAGCGCAAATATTCAGCAATTGCTAAGGTGAGGAAAGTTGGCAGTAGCCACTGCACCCGCGTGAGAAAATATTCGTCGGCAATTCTAGTTCCCTCAAGAGTTAGGTCGGTTGAACTAGCGTAAATATGAAACAATCCTGTTAACGGATTAGAAAAGGCTAAAACTGCCAGCCCGCAAAATAAGGCTAAAGCAAATGCGTGAATGCCAAAAGAGAATGCTTTCTCTTGTTGGCCGGCGCCGAGGTATTGGCTGATTAGAGGTCGCTGTCCACGCAAGATACCCCACGGAAAAGTCATTGCTAACCAAGTCGCAACCGAAGCCAGGCCAACCGCGCCCAGCACATCGGTGCCGAGTTGCCCAACCATAAGCGTATCGACGAAACCCTTAATCGTAAACGACATCATGGAGATGGCGATTGGCCAGGCAAGTCGCAGAACTTCTTTGCGGCTACCGAGTTGCGGAGAAGGGTTCATTAAAGGGTGAGAGGGCGTTTAGGCTACATTAGAATACTTGAGATGGCACCTGCCACCCTCCTTGTTGACACATCTTTCCTTGGCGCTGTTGATTTCTTGACTTCGTCTGGGGGAGATGCGGGAATTAGCTGGCTGCAGACCTGTGTAATGGGGGTGGGCTGAGAGTGAGAATCGCTCTTGATGTGACGCAGGTCTTGAAAAAAGAAGGACGCGGGATTGCTCGATATATTCACGCGGTCGTTCCTGAATTAGTAGATCTCCACCCATCTTCCCAATGGAATTTATGCATTCGAGGAAGTCGCTGGTCACGCCGAGCCCTTGTGGATGATTGGTTGCCGTCGGTGAAACGATCTTGGTTACCTCTTTCTTCTTGGATGACGGTGGATGACGCAGATTTGTTTCATAGTTTTGGCAATCATCTGCCAGCCATTTCTTCTGCACCGAAGACTTTTACGGTCCATGATTTTCGTGTATTAGACCGTTCTCAAAAAGAAGGGCGAACGGGGGCGCGTCTACGTCGGAACATCGCGCGCTCCGATGGCATTCTTTGTCATACAGAGCATGGTAAAGGTCGTCTTTTAGAGTATTTCCCGAAATATGCGGGTGTTGTCTCTGTCGCTCCTCTCGGTGTGGATCATGAACATTTCCGACCACAAGAACCGGAGGCGATTGAAGCGGTTCGCGTAAAGTTTGGGCTTACGTCTCCTTTTTTGTTGCAGTTAGGTAGTTGGTTTCCTCATAAAAATCTAGAGTTGTCTTTACGGGCGTTTTCCCAGTCGCGTTCCTTGCAAGAAGGGATGCATCTAGTTTTTGTGGGCGGGGGGGCTACAGCGGCATACAAGAAATCATTACAGGAGTTGTCGTCGGCGTTGGGCGTGACGGACTCTGTGCATTGGATCGAGAATGTACCCGGAAAAGAGCTCCCCGGAATTTTGGGTGCTTCTAAATGCTTGCTGCAGCCTTCTCATTACGAAGGATTTGCCCTACCAGTTCTAGAGGCGATGGCTACGAGGGTTCCCGGCGTGTTGTCTAACTCTTCCTGTCTCCCAGAAGTGTCCGCAGGAATTTGGCCGGTACTTCCGGCCGATGATGTCGATGGATTCGCATTAGCAATGGACGCCATGTCGATGGACGAGGCCTTGCGAGAGAAGACGATGGTAGACGGCCTTAGGCATGCGGCAGGGTTTACTTGGCAGGCAACGGCAAGGAAAACAGGGGAATTTTTCCAGGAAGTACTTGCTTAGTGCACGCGCGGCTCTTCCGTAATGCAAGAATTCCGGAAACGTCTCCCTGATTTTGAGCATCAAACTACAATTAAGGTATGAGCAAACGACCAACCTGGGACGAATACTTTCTTGGCCTAATGCACGAGGTTTCTAAGCGCGCTACCTGTGATCGCGGTCGCAGTGGATGCATCGTTGTACAAGGCAAGCAGATTGTATGTTCGGGATATGTCGGCTCGCCTCCAGGTTTGCCACACTGTGACGAAGTAGGGCACTTAATGAAGAAGGTGACAGATGCTTCTGGCAACACTAGCGATCATTGCCTGCGTACTATCCACGCCGAGCAGAATGCAATCGCTCAAGCTGCGCGACATGGCATTTCTCTAGAGGGTGCAACTTTGTATTGTCGCATGGAGCCGTGCCGCCGTTGCGCGATGTTAATCATGGCGTCGGGAGTCAAGCGCGTAGTTTGCGAAAAGAAATACCACTCTGGTGAAGAGACTCGCGATATGTTTAGCGAGGGCGATATTACTCTTGAAGTAATCGAAGATGTTGTTTTGGGTTACGAATGAGTAGAGAAATATAATATCAGATAAAAATGTGTAGTAATTTTGGTGGGTGGTGTTTATCTTTATACTTCACTCTTGACGATTATAAATGACAACAAAAGAATCCACTGAAATCACCGTAGACGGCCTGAATCCGCCTACTCTTAGCGAGAATGCTTGTAAGGTATTAGCTAATCGCTACTTAGCAAAACACCCAGTTACTGGTGAGGTTGTCGAAACCCCACAAGAGTTATTTATGCGTGTGGCGGCAGCGGTTGCCGCGCCTGAAAGAGAGAGTGGAGAGCAACAATTCCTTGAATGGAGTGCGCGTTTTTATAACTTGATGGCAACAGGCACCTTTATGCCAAACTCACCAACACTAATGAACGCTGGTCGTGAAATGGGCATGCTGTCTGCGTGCTTCGTATTGCCAGTTGAAGATTCGATTAGTGACATATTTGACACGCTGAAAAATGTGGCGTTGATTCAAAAAGCAGGTGGCGGCACGGGCTTTTCATTTTCACGCTTACGCCCAGAAGGTGACATCGTTGCGTCAAGTGGCGGGCGTACTTCTGGCCCGATGGCATTCATCGACGCATTCTCGGCTGGCACCGAAGCAATTCAGCAAGGCGCATTCCGCCGTGGCGCGAACATGGGCGTGATGCGTTGCGATCATCCAGATGTGGTTGAATTTTTACGCGCCAAGTCAGACTTAACTCGCTGGACAAACTACAACGTTTCAATTGCGGTAACCAACGACTGGATGCAGAAGGTGGTTGATTCGCCAGACGAACCAGTATTGGTCGTGAACCCACGCGGCGAACGTAAAGCATGGGTGACTAAAACAAATGGCCGCAGAATTTCTGAAGCTGATTACGAAGCCTATGCTGCCGGCGAATTAAATTCAAACGAGAGTTACTGGACATACGCCGAGGTGATGCAAGAAATTGTGCAGTACGCATGGCGCAACGGCGAGCCAGGGATGCTGTTCTTGGACCGCGCCAACGAAGACAACCAGGTGCCACAACTAGGCGACTACGAAGCAACAAACCCGTGTGGCGAACAATGGTTGCTGCCTTACGGTTCTTGCAATTTAGGGTCACTAAATTTGGCTACATTCCATAAAGCAGATGGTGTCCAAAGCGGCAACTGGGAAGACAGTTTTGATTGGGACGGCTTCGATACTGCGGTTAGCGACTCAGTGCGTTTTTTAGACGATGTAATCTCAATTAACAATTATCCGATTGACGAAATCCGTCAACGCGCTGACGAAACTCGCCGCATCGGTCTTGGCGTGATGGGCTTTGCTGATTTATTGTTTAAGTTAAATGTGCGTTACGGTTCTGAGCAGAGTTTCGGTGTCGCGCGTGCTATTTCTGCGCGTCTGCAAGATCAAGCAACTGTCGCTTCTGAATTGTTGTGCAGCGAAGCAGGGCGCGCTCCATTTACTGCATGGAAAGGCTCAAAGCCTGAGGGAGAAGGGCGTCCGATGCGTCGTAATTCTCACTTAACGACTGTGGCGCCGACCGGCACAATTTCGATTATCTCTGATTGCTCCGGTGGCATTGAGCCATTGTTTAGTTTGGCATTCCAGCGTCAAGTCATGAAAGATGTTGATGGCAAGCCAGTAGTAATGCGCGAAGTTGATGACGCATTTCAAGAGGCGCTACTCGATGCTGGTTACAGCTCAGACATTGTTGATTCAATTGTTGAGCACGCAATGGAGCGTGGTTCAATTGCCGAGTGCGAAGTTGAAGAAAATATTAAAGATGTATTCGTTACTGCACATGACGTTACTCCGCGCGAGCACGTAATGATGCAGGCAGCATGGCAGTCATCGATTGATAACGCAGTTTCAAAGACCATCAATTTGCCGCACGACGCGGTCGAAGAGGATGTGCGTGATGCCTACCTGCTTGCGTGGCGTGAGGGCTGTAAAGGCGTTACTGTTTACCGCGACGGATGCCGCGAAATGCAGCCAATGGCGTTAAAGGAGCAACAGGAAGAAGAAACTACCACGGCATCCACGCCTGCTCAGCTGCAGTCGATCAAGCCAGTGCCACTTCCAGAGATAATGCCAAGTATGCGCATTCGTCAGATTACCCCGTTCGGTAACATGCACGTTAAGATCACGGTCGATGCGCAGCACGAACGTGAAATGGAAGTCTTTGCGCAACTAGGTAAAGGCG
>Ga0206679_10004715_pt1 | contig 10171 bp, 7 predicted proteins | sample M110012015metaG_FD_155464 | JGI IMG/M metagenome (GOLD analysis project Ga0206679, IMG submission 155464) | Ammonia-oxidizing marine archaeal communities from Monterey Bay, California, United States - M1 100m 12015 | ecosystem: Environmental > Aquatic > Marine > Intertidal zone | place: USA... | reverse complement strand
TCCGGGGAATCTCCCAGGGGATGCCCCCTGTGAGGGCCCCGGTTGGGTTCCCCCTTGGAGGTCCGGCAATGGTTTGGGGTGAGCGGGGGGGGGCGTCCAAGTCTCCTGGGTACTTCTGGGGCTCCCCGCTGGGGGTTCGCGGGTCACCCTCGGGGGTGGCCCTAGGGGGCCCCACTGGGCTACAGTGGGCCGTTGGCGGGCGGGCCCGAAAGAGCCGCTGACCCTAGCCGTTGCCCGATCTAGAATCCCGAACCAGACTCACAGATGATTTCCCCCCAAAGTGTTCACGAGACCCTTGGCCGTCACCAGCTGGCGGATGGCTTGCCCTTCGTCATGGACCTCGAGCGGTCCCACGGGTCCTGGATCCACGATTCCCGCACAGGCGAGGAGTTCCTGGACTTCTTCACGTGCTTCGCTTCCTGGGCCATCGGCTACAACCACCCCGGAATGAAGGACGAGAAGTTCCGTGCGGAGCTCGAGCTCGCGGCCCTGAATAAGCCGGCCAACTCGGATCTCTACACCTCTCAGATGGCGGACTTCGTCGAGACCTTTGCCACCCGCGTGACCCCTGAGGGTTTCCCGCACCATTTCTGGATCGATGGTGGCGCCCTCGCTGTGGAGAACGCCCTCAAGGTGGCATTTGATTGGAAAGCCCAGAAGGTAGGTATCGATCAGGTCAATGACGGCAACGACCTGGTCATTCTGCACTTCAACGCGGCCTTCCACGGGCGCTCTGGCTACACCATGAGCCTGACCAACACGGTGCCCGACAAGATCGCCCTGTTCCCCAAGTTTGACTGGCCCCGGGTGCACAACCCCGCCATTGAATTCGGGCCGGACGGCAATATCTGCAATGACATCGAGGCAGAAGAGGCCCGCGCCTGTAAGGAAATCGAAGCGGCCTTCGAAAAGTACCCGAACCGTATCGCTGGCATCTTGATCGAGACCATGCAGGGTGAGGGCGGCGACAACCACTTCCGTCCCGAGTTTTTCCAAGCCCTGCGCAAGTACGCAGACAAGCACGAGGCGCTCCTTATGTTTGACGAAGTCCAAGTGGGCTTCTTCGGAAGTGGCACCCCTTGGATGTGGCAGCAGTACGGCGTGGCCCCGGACGTCGTGGCCTTTGGCAAGAAGACCCAGGTTTGCGGCATCTACGCCAGCAACCGCGTGGACGAGGTTCCCGAGAATGTGTTCGTGCGCAGTTCGCGCATTAACTCCACTTGGGGTGCGAATCTGGTGGACATGGTGCGCGCCAAGCGCATCATCGAGATCATCCTTGATGAAAAGCTGCACGAGAACGCAGCTGAACGGGGCAAGCAGTTTGTCCAGGGCCTACGCGACCTAGCCAAGGAACGTTCTGGAATCAGCAACGTGCGCGGGGTGGGTACCCTGGTGGCCTTCACTTGCGAAAACAACGCCTCCCGCGATGCGCTCCTGTCCAACTTGATGGACAACAAGATTCTGGCCCTCGCGAGTGGCGAAGAGTCGGTGCGCTTCCGCATGTCCATGGTGGTCACGGCGGACGAAATCAATCTGGCTCTCGAGCGCATTGGCGCCTGCTTGCCCACGGGCGCGTCCGCCTAACCCCACGAGAGACAAGGCTTGTATCAAGTCCTGAAACGCAACCCAGCCTTCCGCCGGCTGTGGTTTGCGCAGGTAGTGACCCAGGCGGGGGATTGGCTCAACCGCATGGCGGTGTTGGCCTTGATTGCCCATTTGGCGGGACCATCCGCCGTTGGAGCCACGGGGGCCCTGTTTGCCGGGGAGCTTGCCCTGCGGCTCTTGCCCTCGGCCCTGCTGGGACCCCTGGCAGGTTCGATCGCCGATCGGGTTTCACGCAAGGGAACAATGATCGCCTCGGATCTTCTGCGCGCCCTCGTAGTGCTCGGATTGTTGACCATCGACGAGCCGGGCGAGCTGCCCTTGCTCTATGGGCTGCTGTTCCTGCAGATGGCCCTGGGGCCTTTTTACGAGGCGGCGCATTCCGCAACCGTACCGAACTTGGTTCGACATGAAGACTTGCACACGGCCTATGGGTTGACCGCAGTGACTTGGAGCACCATGCTGACCCTGGGCGCGGTGCTCGGTGGAATCCTCTTGGCGGCGACCGGCGTGCGCACTGTGTTTTTGATCGATGTCGGAACCTACCTGGTCTCGGCTGTCATGTTGCTTACCCTTCGCTTGCCGGCGCCGCCGCCTCAACCGGACAAATTCAGCCTCAAGCGCGTGTTGTTGTTGAGCGAATTGCGCGAGGCTTGGCAGCATCTTCGGGAGCGGCGGGTGACTTCCGGTGTGAGCGCCAAGTGGCATTGGGGAGTCGCCGGGGGCTACCTGGTTTGCTTGTCGCTCCTGGGTTGCGAGATGTCCACCGAAACAACCCTGGCCGGGGCGGGGCTCTCCATTTCTCTGCTTTATGCCGCCCGCGGGTTTGGCACGGGGGTGGGGCCGATCTTGGCTCGACGATGGATGGGTTCCACGGATCGCGGTTTGCGCTCCTCAACCGCCGCCGGATTTTTGGTGGCGGGCATCGGCTACTGCTTAGTGGCTCTATCCGTGAATCCCACCTGGATCATCTGTTTCGTAGCCCTGGCTCACACGGGGGGCAGCACGATTTGGGTGGGGTCCACGACTCTCTGGCAGCGGGGAGTTGACGATCGCTGGCGAGGGCGAGTGCAGAGCACCGAAAGCCTGGGGTTGACTTTAAGTTTCAGCCTTATGGGTGGACTGGTCGGGTTTGCCTATGATCAGGGCATAAGCCTTTCCGCCATACTTGGGCTGCTGTCTTTCTTGACCGTGCTGTCCGGCGTTGCTTGGCTTCTGCGCGCTCAGCGAGAAATGGGAAAACCGAAGATCGAACCTGCGGCCTAGGCTGATGTCCCATGAACATTTTGTCACCCTCTTCCATTTTGACTCTCGCCCTCGCGGCCCTGCCCTGCGCGCCGGCTTTAGCTCAAGATGGCGTGCCTGGGAACCGCAGCCGAGCCCATGCACCCAGGGTTCCGCAAGGGCACCAGATGAAGCTCGATGGTCGCGTGGATCCCGATGAATGGGCCCCCGCCGGAATGCTTGGATCTCTGACTCAGGTGCGCCCCGTGGAAGGGGTCGTGCCATCCCACCAGACCCAGGTCTATTTCCTTCAGGATGGAACGACCCTGCACGTGGGTATTGTCTGCCTAGATGAGCCCGACCAGGTGCGCGCTCGGCAAATGGATCGGGATGCCTTTGTGCGCTTTGATGATGTGGTCGAGATGTGGTTTGACACATTTCGTGACCAACAATCCGCCTATTGGTTTCAGATCACTGCCGGTGGCTCCAGGGGGGACGCTTTGATCACGGGTGGTGGGCGAGGGTTCAACAAACGCTGGGATGGGGTGTGGGACGCCAAGTCGCGGGTTACCGAGCGCGGCTGGGAGGCGGAGATTGCCATACCCTTCCAAACGCTGGCCTTTGATTCCAAAAACTCCAGCTGGGGTTTTAATCTGCGGCGCAAGCGGGTTGCGAATGGGGAAGAGTCCCGCTGGTCCGGAGCCTACGAGGGCAATCGCTTCTTTCTGCTCACCGCCGGCGGAGTTCTTGCGGGCTTGCAGAATCTGGATCAGGGGCTGGGCCTAGAGGTGGTTCCCTACCTTCGCGGGGACTTGATGGTGCCCTACCGAGCAGGAGGCCATACCACCAACGGGTCCCTTGCCATGGGAGGCGACGTGTCCCTACGCCCGACTCCTGAATCCAACTTGCGGATCACCCTGGCCACAGATTTTGCCGAAACCGAGGTCGACGAGCGGCGCATCAACCTGACCCGCTTTCCCTTGTTCTTCCCTGAAAAACGCGGCTTCTTCCTGGAGGATGCGGGCATCTTTGAGTTTGGTTCCCCCGGGAACCGCAGAGGGCTCGTGCCGTTCTTCTCGCGCACCATTGGCCGCAGCAGTGATGGTCAACCGGTACCGATCACCGGAGGTGCTAAGTACTCCGCGCGTTTGGGTGATTGGAACGTGGGGTTGCTCGATGTGCTGGTGGAAGACTGGGGCGAGGGCTATGACGTTCCTCAAAAGAACTTTTCCGTGGCGCGGGTGACCCGGCGCATGGGGGAAGAAGGCCTAGTGGGGGTGATTGCCACCCATGGCCTCGCGGATGCCCGCGGAACATCCACCACCCTGGGATTGGACATGCGCTTGTCCGATGGAGAGTTCCTGGGGGAGGGGCGCCCAGCCGCGCTCTGGGCCTATGGGCTCTTCAGTGAAAACAAGGAGCAGGGAGAAGAGGCTACTCGTGGGGGCGCGTTTGGCCTGGAGGGCACCTTGCGCACAAGGGAGTGGCGTCACGAACTGCAAGTCAACCAGGTCGACCAGGATTTTGATCCGGCTTTGGGTTTCGTTCGGCGCACGGGAATTTTAGACATGGGTTGGGAATCTAATTTCCGTAAACAACTTGGGGAAGAAGGCATTTTGCGCAGCGTGAATGCTAGCGTGGCCATTGAAGCAACCCAAGATCTTGAGGGTACCGAAGACAGTTGGACCTTGCCCCTCCTGCCCCTTGGATTGGAATTCCAAAGCGAAGACGAGCTTGAGTACGAAGTGCACCAGATCGTCGAGCACATCAGTGAAGCCTACGATCTGACTGACGGTGTTCCTGTCGCGCCGGGGCGGTACGAGATGACGCGCCATTTCCTAAGCCTGGAGAGCAGCGATCGGAGGGATTACTCGGGCGAGGTTGAGCTGGAGTGGGGCGACTTTTTTGGGGGCCACATGATGCGCTGGCGCGTAACTCCCATGGTGATTCCCGGGCCGAACTACCGGGTGGGTCTTTCCTGGAGTGATGCCAGTGGAAACGTCCCGGGTGGAGAGTTCCGCGCCCAGGCGGCATCTTTGGACCTGGACTTCTCTTTCACGCCGAACCTCTCCTGGAAGAACCTAGTCCAGTACGATACGGATAGCGAAGACATTGGTTTCCAGAGTCGCGTACGGTGGATTCGCTCCCCGGGCCAGAACCTGTTCCTCGTTGGGCAGGGCGGCTGGACCAAGTATGGCCTGGATTCCTTCGAGCGTCGGGAGCAAGCGCTGTCGATCAAGCTCTCCTGGTCCCTGCGGTTTTAGTCCTGTGGGGTTCTTGAACCCGTCTGTTCTGGAGTGATGAAGCCCAGGAGTTCTCGCCTACGAAGCGAGCCCCGGCGAATCACAAGGATCCGCCGGGGCTCGCCTCTTTTAAGACTGCGACCCTCAGGGAAGGTCGAGCACGCCCTTGCCTTCGCGGCTTGTCAGGGTCGGGGTTTCAGCGCGGTAGTTGCAACCGTGGGACAGGAGGGAACGCCAGGAGGTCATCTGGCTATCCGCCAGGAAACTCAAGGCGATCACTGCGTTGTCCCGGGACTTCACATAACCCGCATCCGTATCCAGCATCAGCTCGGAGAGGGCGTCGATGGAGCGCTTGTCTCCCAAGAAGCCCAGGGCCTGGGCGATGGCAGCTTGCTCTTCGATGCTCTCGCTCTTCTCAAGCTTGGCGACCAGAGTCTCCACCACGTTGCTGTCCCCAAGGATTCCCAGGGCCAAGCCACAACGGGCTTGCAGGGTGGGGTTCAAGTCTTCCGTGGAGAGCAACTCTTGCAGGCGCTCGATGGAGCCGCGGGATTCCATGAGTCCCAAAGCCAGGGCCGCGTGTCCGCGGGCGGCGGGATCCTTCAGGTCTTCCACTTTCTTGAGTAGCATCTCTTCGGCTTCAATCGAACGACGCAGGCCGAGGGCCAAGGCCAAAGCGCCGAGGTCATCCGCCGTGCGGGCCTTGCGGGCCGCGTGCATCAGGGCACGGTCCACGCCGGAGTCGAGGTCCTGAGCCATGGCATCGAGGTGATAGCCAAAGACACCCAGGGCCAAACCGGCCCAGGCGCGCTCGGCCTTCTTGCCGCGTGAAAGTCGTCCCAGCAGTTCCGCACGGGTCTTGGCGGCGCCGCTCCAGGGATCTTCGCCCTGGCCCTTGCGACTGCCCGCTTCGGCGAGGGCCATCAGGGCAAAGCGCTTGGCCAAGGGGTCTCCGTGACCTGCTTGCTTGGCCAACTCGTGGCGGATCCAGCGGTCCACGTCGTCGTCATCGGCATCACCAGTCAGGCCCAGGGCCAGAACGGCGCTTTCTTGGACGATGGCGGGCTGCTTCGCGTAACGCTGCAGGGATTCGATCAGGATGTCGGCAACGCCGCCCTTGATCTCGGTTAAGGCACTGCGCATTGCTTCAGGGGCGGCCTGTTGCCCGTGGGCAACCAAGCGACCCAGGGTGGTCGCTGTGTGGGCGCGCACCGTTGCGTCGAACTCGCGGTCGGCGGTGAAGTAACGCATCAGGTAGGTCACCTGGGCTTGGAAATGCTCGCTGGCTCCTTCCACCTTGCAGGTGCCGCAGATGCAGACGTTTGCTTCGGCGTCGAAGGGCAGGGGAGTCAGGCTCATGGCTACCATGGCGGCCACTTGCAGGTCGTTCGTGCTGTTCTCTTCTTCGAGCAACTGCACTAAAGTGGCGACCACGCTGCGGCGCAGCTCGGCGTCGTCACTGCGTGCTGCCATGACGCCTAGGCCATAGGTGGCAAAGGCGCGCATCTGGATCGGGACCTTCTTGCCCTTGAGGGCTTCCTGGGCCACGGCGGAACCGTGGGCCAGTTCGGTCAGGAATTCAAGGTTGCGACTGTCCGCCAAAACTCCCAGGGAGAACGCGGCAGTGTTGTTCAAGTCTGCCTCGCCTTCTGAAAGGAAGAAGCGAATCAAGAAGTCAAAGCTAGTGAAGTTCGCTTCGCCGCCAATTTTCCCGAGGGCCAATACTGCAGCCTTCGCGTAGCGGTTGGATCCGCCCACTTCGAGGCCCTTTTGGATTTGCGGGACCAGGTCCTCTTGGATCATCTCGGGGGTCAAGCGACCGCCGAGGCGGGTGTGCTTTTCACCCTTGCCCAAGTACCAGGAGTCTCCGCCTGTGCTGGAGGTACCCGTGTCGATGTTGGCAAAGTGCAGGTAGCGGTCCTTGTTGGTGGACCACCAAAGCTGCCAAGCAGTGGGGTCGGCGACCATTTCGCCTTCGCCCACAGTGAAGGGGTTGTCCGGAGTGGGCAGCCATGGAATGCGCGGGGTGCTGGCGGGTTTGCCCCAGCCACCTGGAGTCGCAGGTCCTTGGGCGCCTCCACCTGCGCCGGGGCCGCGGCGTGCGCCGCCACCTGCGGGGGCGCGGGGGGCTCGTCCACCGGATGCTGGTCCTTTGTACCCGCCACCGGCGGGTCCTCTTGCAGGGCCTCAGCAGCCTTGGGCGCCAGCGAAACTGGCGAGAACGATACTTCCGCCGAGGGCGGCAATGAATAGGAATATGGCTTTGCGCATGTTGGTTTGGTGGGCGGTCTTAGATCTGTCGCCCGGTCTCCACATCCAATGTAGGGAATAAAGATGGTGTCGGGGTAGGGTCTTTATTGTCCGATACTGCTTGGACTTACCCCGGATACAGTGCTCATACCAATGGGGTAAACCCTGTGGGGCATCCAGGAATCCCGATATCGGGGTTGTGGGCCCTATTTGGGCATTTCTATCGTAGAATTGGGGGCCTTGCTCCCACGCCTAGACCCTTCTATGGCCCTATCCCAGTCTCGCTCGCATTTCGCTGACATGAAGAAACTGCCCCTTACCCTCCTTGCGGTTCTCTTTCTGGGCCCCAGCTGCTCGATGATCGGCGGGCGGGTCGTCACCGAGCAAACAACCGCTCCCAGCCCGTTCATCGGTCGATTAGGTGGGGTGACCGCCGCAGCTTGGGATGCGGAAAGCCGGGCCTTGTGGATAGCCACCCGCAATTCTGGGCTGGAGCGCTGGGTCTCAGGAAGCCCGCCGGTCAATTTAGGGGCGAGCAAGCTTTCCCCTTCCTCTTTGACCGTTGAGGGGGCGGGTGTGATCGTCGCCGATCGCGGAAAGGGGCGCATCATCCGTTTCGATCGCAACGGGATCCCCGGCGAAGTCTTGGCGTCGACTTTCCAGGGCGCGTCCCTGGGGGACGCGCGGGCCCTCGCGGCTCACCCTTCTGGATCATTGTATTTGCTGGATGCCAAGGGTGGCCTCTTGCGTTTCGATCGCGGCGGACGCCTCGAGCAGGTGGAACTTCCCGCGCCGGCCACCTGCATCACGGTTCATGGTTCCCAGTTATTCGTGGGGCTTGAGAAACAACCGGGTATCTGGGTCCTGGATTTGGATCAAAGTGGCGCGCCCAGGCAGTCTGCTTCCTGGTGCTTTTCTCTGGAGGAGACTCCGAGAGCTCTCGGGGTTGATCGTGAAGGAGCCCTCTTGTTGGGCCTCGGAAATCGGGTGGAGCGCTACACCCGAGCGGGTGTGCTCATGGGGGACTGGGTGCTAAGGGACCCGGTGACTGCAATTACGGTGGGTGGAGAGGAGGGGCGTACAGCTTTCCTAGCCACGGCAAGTGATCTTTATCGGGTGCAACTGCCAACTAGCTTTGGCGAGTGAGCGGCGGAGAGTCTTAGCTTAGGGCCCGGCGAGCGATTTCCTTGCCGATGGCCAAGCTGGCCGTAGCCGCGGGTGAGGGAGCCGAGAGCACATGCAGGGCTTCCGGGCCTTCTTCAAAGTGAAAGTCATCGAGCAGTTTTCCATCACGTCCAAGGGCTTGCGCGCGCACGCCGCTACCCCCGGGGCTGAGGTCGTCTGGGGTAATTTCAGGCACCAGACGTTCGAGAGCTTTGGCGAAGGCCGCTTTCGAAATTGAACGGTGGACCTCTCCGATACCAGTGGTTAGGTGCCGAGCAAAGAGTTTCCAGGTCCCCGGGAACCCCATGGTTCCCGCCAAATCCCTGGGGGACACATCCCGCCAGCGATAGCCCGCCCGGGAAAAGGCTAGCACTGCATTGGGCCCCGCTTCGATGCCGCCTCCCATCATGCGCGTCAGGTGCACACCTAGGAATGGGAAGCGCGGATCGGGTACCGGGTAGATCAGATTGCGCACCAGGTGCTGCGCATTGGGTGCGAGGGTGTGGTATTCGCCACGGAATGGAACGATGCGGATGCGCGGTGGGGTGCCAGCTTCCCGGGCGATGCGGTCAGCCCATGCGCCGCCGCAGTTGACCAGCTTGCGCGCGCCCAATGGACCTCGGTTGGTTTCTACCCGCCAGAGGTTGTTTTCCCGGCGCATCTTGCCGGCGGCCACTTGCAGGCGTACCTGGCCGCCAGCTTCATCGATCGATCGGGCGAGGGCGGTGGAAAGGGCGCTGTAGTCGGCGATGCCGGTCTGGGGCACATACAGGCCTTCGGTGCCTTGTACATGGGGTTCATGATCGCGGATCCCTTCGGGGCCTAGGTGCACGATTCCTTCTAGGCCGTTCGCTTTTCCACGTCGAGCTAATTCCGCAAGGGCCGTGCACTCTGCCCTGTTGGTTGCGACCACTACTTTGCCGCAGACTTCGAAGGGGACTTCCTGTTGGGCGCAGAATTCCAAGAGCTCTGCGCGTCCCTCCGTGCAGAGGCGCGCCTTGAGGGAGCCCGGTCGATAATAGAGGCCAGAGTGGATGACCCCAGAATTGTGGCCGGTTTGGTGGGCGGCGACTCGGTTTTCGGTCTCGAGGACCAGCACAGTTCCCGCGTCCCGCTGCTGGAGCGCGCGGGCAGTCGCCAGGCCAACGATGCCTGCTCCGATGACGAGGTGGTCGAAGGTTTCGTGTGAGCTCACGGGAACAGAATGCCCTCCCGGGCCCTGCATTTGAAGGCTGAACTTTAGACTGGGGCAGATCCTCGGGCAGGGGGGCTTTTGACGGGTGGGGATTCGGTTAGGCTCTCGGCAAATACCAGTCAGGGGCGGAGCGCGGACGGTCCGTGACTCCTGAGAGGGACCCTCAGAACCGGATCCGGATCATGCCGGCGTAGGAAGGCAGATATGACGAACAAGAACACAGGCGGGAACGCCGCGAAGAGCACCGCCGGGACGCCCATTAGCAGCCAAACCGAAGATCTGTCCATGATCGAACCCCGGACAGCGGAACCTCTTGAGTCTTTCGAGGAGAGTTTCCCCTCCTCCCACAAGCACTTTGTCGAGGTGCCCTTCCAAGATCAAACCCTGCGCGTGCCTGTGCGCAGGGTGCACCTTTCCACCGGGGACACCATCGATCTAAACGACACCACTGGGCCCGAGGATTGCGATCCGAACGTGGGCCTGCCTGGGTTGC
>Ga0206679_10004713_pt1 | contig 10173 bp, 15 predicted proteins | sample M110012015metaG_FD_155464 | JGI IMG/M metagenome (GOLD analysis project Ga0206679, IMG submission 155464) | Ammonia-oxidizing marine archaeal communities from Monterey Bay, California, United States - M1 100m 12015 | ecosystem: Environmental > Aquatic > Marine > Intertidal zone | place: USA... | reverse complement strand
AAGCATTAATTGGTTTAGAAGGTGAAGGACTTACAGTGGTTCAGAAAAACGGAAAAGTGTACATTTCATTAGAAGAAGATTTGCTTTTTGCGAGTGGAAAATATGAAGTAAACAGTGGAGGCGTTTCCGCATTAAGTAAATTATCTACTGCACTTGCTAGCCAAAAGGATTTGGAAATTTTAGTTGAAGGACATACGGATAGCATACCATTAAGCGGTAGAGGTTTGGTAAAAGACAATTGGGATTTGAGTGTGATGCGTGCAACCAATGTTGTAAAAGTACTTTTGAAAACCCCAAGTTTAGATCCTTTGCAATTAACTGCTGCTGGTAGAGCAGAATTTATTCCTATTGCAACTAATAAAACTAAAGAGGGAAGAAGCGCTAACAGAAGAATTGAAATGATACTATCTCCAAACTTAGATGATTTGTTTGAATTGCTTGACGACTAGTACGCAATTACTATCTACTTAAATCAATCATAGCATACCACATCCCAAAGAAGGCTACAATAAAAATCCCAATAAAGATTTTTCTTAATCTATCTTGTTCTGTATTTTTCTCATTAACTATATCATTATATATGCTAATAAAGTAGATTGGCATTATTATAAAAAGGATTATTGTAACACTCCATCTCATAAGAAAATTTGCTCCGGGCCAGTGCATGAGTTTAAATATAACTCCAATTATAGATGTACTAGCAAAAAGATATCCTACAGCAGAAAGTAGTTTTTTATTTTTTATTTCAGAGTAAATCAAAGTTGGAATAAAAACTAGACAAAATAATAACCCTCCAAATAATAATGTAATGCCGGCTCCTTGAAGGTGAAAAGTTTTTAGCAAACACCCTAGAGTGATTATTATTGACGCCCCAATTCCAATTTTTGAATTTATATTAGTCATACTACAAACATATAAAATAATATCAACCCTAAATAAACCTCTACGTGTTTTACGTAGTATAAAGTAATATTTTATTATTATGTTTGAGCCTAACTTAAAAACATATATTATGAAAAAACTACTTTACACACTATTAGCAGTTTCAATTATCTTCTCTGCTTGTAAGAAAGAAGATGAGGATCCTGCAAATACGAACAATAATAACTCAGGAAATAACACAGTCGTTAATAATGACCCAAGCAATCTGATTGGTGAATGGCATTCGGAATATTTAAGTGATTATGATACTTATTTCCATAAAATCACCTTCTATTCAAATGGAGATAGTTTTCATCGTAGATATGGTGGCGGAGATGTACAGGAGTATAATAGTGCTTATGAAACGCCTAATGATGGGTTTATTAATTTTGACAGCCATTCTTTTTGGCCCCATTTTGATATGTGGTCAAATAATAGTGTAAACTATTGTAAATATAATATTAACGGAAATACATTAACAATCACAGATTTAGACAGTCAGTCAATACATTGGGATTTTACGTATGATAACTACGATAATACAATATGGATGGATGCTATATATACAAGACAATAGCAATGTTATGTGTGGTATTAAAGGCATAGCAATAGCCACTATTAAAACAATAGATTAACAATAAACTAAGATTATGGCTAAACATATATATGATAAAGATGGTAATTATACAGGGAAGGTGCTTTCTGAAAGCGAACATCAGAGAGAGAACAGACCGGATATAAAAAAATGCTATATCTGTAGTGAAATTGCATCATCGACTTATAGTGGCGATAAATGGTATTTAAGAGATAGGGATATATGTAGTGATTGCAATAAAAAATCTAAAAAATCTAAAGATGAATTTATTAATATCAATAGAATTATTACTATAAAAACTATTGTTATGATTATTGCAGGAGTTCAATTGGAGAAGATATTTGATATTCCAAGTGGTTCATATTGGTACTACATTTTAATGTTTATATTGTGGTTGATTGTTTGTGCCCCTCAATTTAATAAAAAAGCCAAAGCTTAAGCATATTTTCTATTATATACTAAAGGATATAATATGCCATTTAAGAAAGGAACAATTAAAACAATAGATTAAAAATAAAAATTATGGTTCTAGGTTTAACATCTTTAACAAATCCTGTTAAGTTAACAAAGTATATGACAGTAAAGTTCTATGGAGACGTAAATGAATGGTCAAATACTCATACAGAATGTTCAATTCTTGGAATTGAACTTATAGGTAATTTAGTAATAGGAGGATTTTTCTGGAGTACAAAAATATCTAAACCAGCCATAATTATTGGGTATCATTTAGGATTTAGATTTAGCACAAAAGACGAAATTAAGACAGCTAAAAAGAATAAGGGGGAAATTATTGAAATTTGGAATCTTTTAATTGATAAGTATAGTGATGTAGAAAATATATGGGATTTTTTAGAAAATTTAAAAGAGGGAGAAGATTTTGAATCTCTTAAATCTATAATTAGAAGCGAACCAGAGTCAAATTGGGATGAATTAGATTTTACACACATACAAATTGTGCCTGAAGGTAAATTTGATGAGGTAAATGAAATAGTATTACAGAAAAAAATGGATATACCTAACTTAGAGATCTTAAAAGTGTATAAAAGTTCACCTAGATTAATAAATTTGTTATTACCTGCTTCTTTAGAGAGTGTATTAAGAGATTTGAATTCAAATGAACCTGAGATTCTTAATGGTCATATTATGATGAAGATAGCTTTTGGTGTTATAGAGGACACCATTGTTCCAGAGGTAGATCTTGAAATTCCAGGGGAAATATATAATAATATAATAAAAAAATACAACCCAGATATAGTTTCTAAAATTTTAAAAACAACACCCTGGTTAGGAATGACGAAAGAAATGATAGTTGACACATTTGGCCCATCTTTTGATGAAAATGAAAAAGTAACAAAGAATAAAGTTAAATGTAGTTTGTTTTATCCAGGTTCTGGATGGAAATGGAGAAAATTTCCAACTAAAAATCGATTAGGGAACGATGAATATACATTTAGAATAGACTTAGAAAACGATATAGTTGTAGGTTGGGAAAATAGTGATGATGTATAGATTTAAATAACTTCACTTATTATAAATTTCTATAGTGTAGGTTCAAAATGGCACTATTTCAAAATGGAATAAGGTTAATGTTGAAATTGAAAGCGGAAACCTGATAACTTTTAAAACGATTCTGATAGAACCAGACAATCTTAGGACAACTATTGAATTGGAGTTAATAAATCATTTTAAGCTAAGTTTATATCTGATACTAAGACAAATTGGGGAATAGTAAATAATAATGCTTAAGTTTGAGCCTTAACTTAAAACAATAGATATATGAGTGTAACAATAAAAAAAGAAAGTAATGAGATTAGGATAAAAAGTGTGTATATAAAAACTGAAAAGCAAGCGGTAGCTGAAATGAGAGCTATAGAAAAGAAATTACCTAATAGACCTGACAATTCTGCTCAATGTTGGATTGATTGGGAAGGGGATGGCTGTTGGGATGGCGCGGTAACTATATATATATTCTTGCCAATTAATGAGTATGCCAAATATCTTAAAGATATTAAAAGTGAGATTGGGGAAGGGTTTTATAAAACCACTTTAGAAGAGATAAAATTAAAATTAGAAGGGGTAAAAAAATGAAAAAACTACTACTTATATTACTTTGCTTGCCTTTACTTGGGTTTGGGCAGAATGATAAGTTAATATTTAGTAGTGGCGATACCATCTACGGTAAGGTAATAGAAGTTGGCGTAAATGATATAACATACCAACACAAAGGTGAAACCACAAATTACATTTCTAAGAAGAGAGATATAGCAAAGGTGATATATTCTTCAGGAAGAGTAGAAAATTTTGAGGGATTAAAGGTTATAGAGAAAAGAAAGAAAGTACTGTTTAAGACACAACAAATAAATAATAATCTAGGTGAATATCAAAAATCCAATCATTCAATAATGTTAGGGCCTAGTACCAATATTGATAATTTTTACTATACTTATGATGCTTGGGATAGAACTGCTATTGGATTTGATCTTAATTATTCTTATTCAATAGCAATACAATCTTTTTGGAGGTATAGCACGTATTTTACTTTCAATTATTTAAGAGAAGAAATGACAATAGATAGGTCATATCTAACATTTGGAGATATTATTGATCCTCAAGATGGGTTTGTTTATGGTGATCCCATTATGTCATCTAATTACTCATATACTAATTATTATTATAATTTCTTTATTGGTCAGAAATTTGGACATATTCATAATAAATATTTCTCTACATACATTGGTTCTTCTATTCGTTTAAGAACAACTAATGGTAAAGATGATATTAGCCATTTTCTTGAATTAGAAGAAAGATTTAGTTTTATTAACAACCATTTTATATTTCTTAATATACGAACTAAAATATTTCAGCAATCTAGTTTAATAAATTCTAATACAACTAGCTTTCAGGTTGCTGAACCTACAATTGGTTATGGAATAAAGTTCTAAATTTATAAGATGAAAAAACTACTACTTATATTACTTTGCTCCACATTCCTTTTCTCAGGGTGTATTACTACAAAACTTAATAAAACTGTAGAAGGTTGTGAAACTGCTGATTGTATACAAATGAATTATGGACCTCCAACACACATACAAAAGAATGGTGAGTTTGGGGAGGTATGGACATATGGGGGTTCTACTAATGAGGATACTAATTCAGGTGTAAAACAAGAAACAAATGTTTACATTAATTCAACAGGTTATAAAGATAAGACAGCTACTATGAGGATATTCATTGATAACAATAATAAGGTATACAAAAGAGAAATAAAACATTCTGAAAAATATAATTACGCATATTCTACTTTGTCTTGGACTGTCACTCCATTTGTATCTCTTATTCTCATACAGTTAATAATCAATGCGACAAATGGCAATGCAATGAACCAATAACAATAACTAAGATGAAAAAACTACTACTTATATTACTTTGCTTTCCTATGATTGGGTTTGGGCAAAACGTAAACATACCTGATGCTATCTTTAAAGCATCTTTAGTAGGTAGTGTAGGTATTAATACAAATGGGGATAGTGAAATACAAGTGAGTGAGGCAAATTTATATAATGGACCTATTTGGTGTAATAATATGAATATTTCTGATTTAACAGGAATAGAGTATTTTACTGCTTTAACTACTTTGTATTGTCAAGATAATCAACTCACAAGTCTTGATGTAAGTACTAATACAGCTTTAGAGGTCTTAAATTGTTATAATAATCAACTCACAAGCCTTGACGTAAGTCAGAATACTGCTTTAACTGTTTTAGAATGTCAAATTAACAACCTCACAAGCCTTGATGTAAGTCAAAATACTGCTTTAACTTATTTGTTTTGTCAAGTTATGCCACTCACAAGCCTTGATGTAAGTGGTGCTACTGCTTTAGAGGTCTTACGTTGTCATAATAATCAACTAACAAGCCTTGACGTAAGTCAGAATACTGCTTTAACTGTTTTGGAATGCTCTCAGAATAACCTCACCACTCTTGATGTAAGTCAAAATACTGCTTTAACTGAATTGGAATGCAATCAGAATAACCTCACCACTCTTGATGTAAGTCAAAATACTGCTTTAACTTCTTTGTTTTGTTATAATATGCCACTCACAAGCCTTGATGTAAGCGGTGCTACTGCTTTAACTTCTTTAGATTGTGAAATTAACAACCTCACAAGCCTTGACGTAAGTCAAAATACTGATTTAACGAAACTGATTTGTAATAATAATCAACTTACAAGCCTTGATGTAAGAAATGGGAATAATATGACCTTGGTGAATGGAAGGTTCTCCTGTTCCGGTAATCCTAACCTTTTTTGTATTAATGTAGATGATGCAGCTTGGTCAACTGCTAATTGGACAGTAGCAAATGGAGATATAGACACTCAACACTATTTTAGCAATAATTGTCCACCATCAGCAATACAAGAACACACTACCAACAAAGAACTTCTTAAAGTAACAGACCTATTAGGAAGAAAAACAAAACAAACAAATCAACCTCTCTTTTACATCTATGATGATGGAACAGTAGAGAAAAGAATAGTTATAGAATAAAACAATAGATTAACAATAAACTAAGATGAAAAAACTACTACCTCTATCAATTATTCTGATTTTATTTTCTCTCTTGATGAGTTGTGCTGCTTATAAAAGTGGTGTTTTACCTATGGGAGATGGACTATATACTATCTCTATGGATAATTCACTTTTTCCTACTAATAGTCTCAAAACTCTGAGTAAGAAATGTTTTAAAGAAGCAAACGATTTTGCTAAATCAAAACAGGCTGATTTAGAAGTAATAAATATTAAAGAAAATGGATATCCACCTTCAATTAAGATAACTTTTAGATTAGTAAAAGAGAGTAAGCAATTGTCAAATCCAAATAATTCTAAAAAAACTATAGTGAAAGGAAGAGATGCAAGTGGCAAAACAGTATATGAACAAGAAATTAGTGAAAAAGATAATGCGACAAAAGATGATGAAAAGTATGATAGAATATTCAAATTAGGAAAATTAAAGGACGCAGGCCTTTTAACTGATGAGGAATTTCAAGAAGAAAAGAGAAAAATTCTTAATGATGAATAAGCAATAGATTAACAATAAACCAAGATGAAAAAACTACTACTTATATTACTTTGCTTACCAATGATTGGGTTTGGGCAACAAACTTACGTTCCTGATGATGCTTTTGAGGCTTATCTTGAAGCAAATAATATGGGTAATGGAATAGCTAATGATGACTATGTTACAACTGCAAGTATTAATACAATAAATACTCTAGATGTTAACAATATGAATATTGCTTCCCTTATAGGTATTGAAGATTTTATAGGTCTTCAGGCTCTTTATTGTGGACTTAATCAACTGACATCATTAGATCTATCAAATAATATTAATTTAGAAAATCTGCATTGCCCTGAAAATACTATAGCTACAATAGATTTTTCAAATAGTGTGAATATTATGTATGTAAATTGTGAAAACAATCAAATATATTCTCTAGATATTAGTCAAAACAGTCTATTAGTACACCTTGAATTAAAAGATAATAATTTATTTTATCTTAATCTAAAGAATGGTGCCAATAATTTATTAAATCATATGCGAGTTACAGATAATCCTAACCTTACGTGTATTAGTGTAGATGACAGTTTATGGGCAACAAATAATTGGAATGTTTTTCAGGATATTGACCCTCAACAGTATTTTAGTAATAATTGCCCACCATCTGCAATTCAAGAACACACTACAAACAAAGAGCTACTTAAAGTAACAGACCTATTAGGAAGAGAAACAAAACAAACAAATCAACCTCTCTTTTACATCTATGATGATGGAACAGTAGAGAAAAGAATAGTTATAGAATAAAACAATAAACTAATTAAAACACCATTATGAAAAAACTACTACTTATATTACTTTGCTTACCTATGATTGGGTTTGGGCAAGATAATATTATATTAAAAGATGGAGAAGAAATATTAGCCAAGGTTTTAAAAATCAATGCATCAAATATTGAATATAAGAATTCTTCTAACCTACAAGGACCTACATACACATTAGATAAAAAAGATGTTTTTATGATAAAATATGAGAATGGTGAAAAAGAAGTATTTCGTGAGAAAGAAACCTATAGTAATAAGTCTAATAAAGATGATAATAATGAAGAGCTTAAAAAGTTAACAAAAAAGAATAATATTGTTTATATTGAAAGTGAAGACAAAGCAGCTCGTATACATGCTATAAAGGCTCTTAAATCTTGGGGGTATTGGCAAATTGCAGAAAATGAGCAAGAAGCAGATTTTATTTTAAGATTTATTGGTCAGTATAGATTTAGAGTTTGGATTACATATGCTCAATTTATTAATCCGATAGATAAAGAAATTCTTAAAACTACAAAAACACATCATTCTTTAGTTGTTCTCTATAGAAAGAAAGCTGCAACCAAGGAAGTTATTGAGAGAGAAATAAAATCTATTTATTATTAGCAGAAATAAACTAAGATGAAAAAACTACTACTTATATTACTTTGCTTACCTATGATTGGGTTTGGACAGGATGATTGCGGGAGAAAACCCAAAAACCCACAACCTTTTAACTCAAATAGTAATTCTAAAGAATATAAATTATATAAAAAAGAATTGAAAATTTGGGAAAACTGTATGCATAAACCATTTTTCAAGACTGAATATGGAACTTTTGATTACGCTAATGGCGTTAGATATAAAGCCATTTTTGATGAAGATTTGAATATTGAGAGTCAACTAATTAAAATTAATGCAAATGTCACATTAGTTGGATATCCTATGCGTACAGCTGAAATGAAGGTTGATAAAAAAGATGGTCGAACTAGAATTACAGTCACTAATTTTGATTTTGGAGAAGTTAGTACTACAGGAGGAGGTTTATATGGCGGTGTTTACGTAGGTGGAGATTATACTGAATATTATAAAATAGACGTTGTGGTGTGGAATGAAAAGAAACAAACTTTTAAAAAATCATTCATCGATAAATATTCTAAAAAACTAGAAACATCAATACTTCTGTCAGTAGATAGGTTAGCAAAAGCAAGCGAAGATGACGATTGGTAAACAATTTAAAACAATAGATTAACAATAAACTAAGATGAAAAAACTACTACTTATATTACTTTGTTTGCCTATGATTGGGTTTGGGCAGAGTGATGATGTTCTTAAACTTCAGAATGAGGTTTCTGACATTAACTATAGAATGGATAAACATCACAAGCCTTTCCTTTATTTTTAAACCATTTATGTGAGTTTATAGCAACAATATTACCCGAAAGAACAAGAGCACTACCAATATAGATAACAGGATTAACAGATGCCAACACACCTAAGGTAGTAACCCCAAATCCGACAAGACTTAAGATTGCTCCATTATAGAACTGCGTGGAAAACAAGTAAAGTTAAAAAAAGAATAAAGCAGCTAGATAGGTTATTAAAAAATGGAGAGATAACTCAACAGGATTATGATAAAGCCATTAAAGATTTAGACACTTTAAAACAATAGATTAACAATAAACTAAGATGAAAAAACTACTACTTATATTACTTTGTTTGCCTATGATTGGGTTTGGGCAGGATAGCGAACTTTCAAAGTATAATAATGATACACAATTTAATTTTTCATTAGAAACAGGCCTAACAATTCAAACTGATATAAATGCTTTTTTTGATAGTGAAATATTAGATGAGATAAATCCAATATTTACAGTTTTTTATTTTAAAGGAAATTCAAATTATGATATCTCATTGAATAGAATGTTTGATTTTTATAACAAATTATCAATGTCCTTTAAATACAGAAATGGAGGAGTTTATGAATTGCCATTAAAGAGCGGGGACGGAGTATATGTAAAAGATTTTTCTCTTTTTAATACTCAACTGTTTTACAGTGGGGGGATGGAAATGATGATTGGCAAAAGAATAGAACAGCATTTTGGTGTTACAATTACCTTATTAGATATATTTATTTTAAATCGATATTTGTCCGATATTGAATTCTTTAATTACAACCATCCGAGTTTAATGAGTTGGGGTGGTATTAATTATGAAATAGATTATTTAATAAGTAATAAGTTCTCAATAAACTTTGCTTTAGGGAGAATGATGCTTCAAAAACCTTTTAATAATGGATTATACAACTTCACATTCAACGATTGGATTACAGAAATATCATTTGGAACTACTTACACATTTTAAAACAAAAGAGCATATTTTCTATTATATACTAAACGATATAATATGCCATTTAAGAAAGGAACAAGCGGAAACCCTATAGGAAGACCTAAAGGTTCAGTAAGCACTACTTCTAAGCTCATAAGAGAGCATATAAGCCAAGCTATTGACGGAAACAAGATAATGGAGATGCTAGATAAGATAGACAGTCCTACAGAGTATATTAATGCCATCTCAAAACTACTTCCTTATTCAATTGGAAAGATAAAAGCTTATGAAGAGGTGGAAGAGATAGAGCCTATTAGCATTAACATTAACTTTGTAGACACTAAAGAAGAGGAATAAAGCTATGTATTCGCTCTAAAACGACAACAAATCTGACAACATAAAAAAGAAAACCCTTGTAAATCATTGATAAACAAGGGTTTTAACTTAATGGTTGTGGGCAATGAGGGACTCGAAC
>Ga0206679_10004712_pt1 | contig 10175 bp, 11 predicted proteins | sample M110012015metaG_FD_155464 | JGI IMG/M metagenome (GOLD analysis project Ga0206679, IMG submission 155464) | Ammonia-oxidizing marine archaeal communities from Monterey Bay, California, United States - M1 100m 12015 | ecosystem: Environmental > Aquatic > Marine > Intertidal zone | place: USA... | reverse complement strand
CATCATCTTTGAACAGGTTTCATTGAGAATATCAGCAGGAACTTCAGTAGCTCCAATATGTTGAGTAATTCCTCCAGCCTCTCTATCCATTACACTGGCTTGTCGCTCACTTCCAATAGAGCGAACCAAATCTAAGACACTAGTTTTTCCATGGTCAACATGACCTAAAACAGAAACGATTGGTTGACGATTATGACCTTTTACGACTTCTTCAACCACTTCATCAGCAGCATCAACATTCTCGGAAGAATCGGGGTTTGCCTGCTCTTCAGTCATATTCCTCACCGTCCGGCCAGCAGGTGGTTCACTGGTCAGTTTCACTCGTAGACCCAAGCGCCCATCAAGTTGTCCCATTGCATGAGACCTTCAGGGAACCAAAGGTTGAGTTCAAACTCAGCAGTTTCAGCAGCATCAGAGCCGTGAATCATGTTGTAGCCCATATCCATGCCGAAATCACCACGAATAGTACCAGGTGCTGCTTCACGTCCATTTGTTGCACCGATTAGGGTACGAGCAACAGCAATAGCATCAACGCCAGTCCAAGCCATACAAACGACAGGTCCAGATGTTACGAATTTGATTAGTCCAGGATAGAATGGGCGTTCTGCATGACATGCATAGTGCGCTTCTGCGATTTCTTGACTTGGAACAACGGATTTTAATCCGATTAATTTGAGCCCTTTGCGCTCAAATCTTCCAATAATTTCTCCAACAAGGCCACGTTGTACGCCATCAGGCTTGATCATAATGTAGGTAGTCTCCATAGTGTTCACCAAAACGAGCCACCAGCGACCCCTTTAAAACCAAATCCCCTAATGTAAAAACAATCAACATTACATACAATAGCAATTATTGAAGCCAATAAGACAAATTACATACAAAACAAATAGTCTGTATTGCTATCCATTCCAATGGAATGGTTTGATGATTATCTCAAAAAGATATCAAATTCCGCCCTTGACAAAGTGGCGTGTCCACTTTACCTTACGGCTATTTCTCTTGAGGTTGACCATGTTCTTGCGAGCCTTAGAGTTCTTGAACCACATTACGCTTCCGTCACGACGGATAAACATCATTCCAGTTCCAGGCTCAATTTCCTCACCAGAGAAAGTACAAATTCTACGTTCAGGCATATTATTCACCGTCCACCAATCTTACGGGCCTCGCGACCTGTATCCTTGAGCATCAACAAATCGCCAACGCGAATTGGGCCCAATACATTTCGAGTAATGATGCGACCCACGTCACGTGGGTTTGGCGCATCGTTAACACGGACCTTCACTTGAGTAGCTTCACCAGTCATACCAGTACGACCGACAATCTCTACTACTTCAGCAGGCCATCCACCTAAATCTTCACTCATTATCTTCATCTCCTATTTTCAATAGAACTCAAGCCTTTAGGGCATTGATGAGTTCAATAACTTCGTTGAATTTTTCTTGTGCACCTTTATTGATTTCCATGATAGCAATTGATGCTGCTTGGACACCCTTTGGGAGGTTTGCTCCCTGTGCAAGGAATTCTTGAGAAGGAACATATCCGTACGGAATACCTTTCTCTTCACAAATGAGAGGGATGTGCGCCAAAAGTTCAGGCGGGTTCACATCTTCTGCAAGAATGATGAATTGAGCGGTTCCGCGCTCAGCGGTCTTGGTCACTTCATTGCTACCTTTTTTTAGGCGGCCGTTGGTGTTTGCAGTAATCATCTCATAGATTTTATCAGAGACTTCGCTTGGGGTTTCAAATTTAACGTGTACATTCATTGGAATCACTCCATCCTCATGTAAGGCAGTCCTGCGCCTATACTCACATATTAAAGCGCGACGGTTAAGACAATAAACCAAATATTGGTGATAATTATCTAATTAGTGGGTCTAAAAAGGCACACTGCATCTAATTACTCCATTCTAGCCTTTCCATTAATTCATTGACTCCACGTGCTAAAGCAGGTCCGCCGGAGATAACATCCCTTGGGTTAGAAAGGCTACCTGTTGCATGCACTCCGTCAACATATCGTAGTAGTCTTGCAATAGCTCCACCGGTAAATAATCCATGTGAACAGGCAGCATGAACTTCGATAGCTCCTTGACTTCGTAGTGCTTCTGCAGCGCGACAAATTGTTCCACCAGTAGCGATCATATCATCAACGATAGCAACTTTCTTTCCATCAACATCCAAATCTTTTGCCTTGTGAATGATAGTGTGAGCATCAATCCGAGTCTTTTCAAGATAACTAAACTGACAATTAATTGTTCTAGCAACCTCACTCGCTCTTTCTATTGCACCTTTGTCAGGAGATAGAATGAAATCCGGTGCTACAGTTTCTTGTAAGTGCTTAGCAAGTTCAGGCATTGCAGAAGTAAATGCTACTGGAACAGGCAAATCCTCCAATACCTTTGGTGCATGCAAATCAAAGACAATGATTCCGTCGCAACGCGATGCTAATAATTGCCCAATAGCCCTAGCGGAAATTGCTTCTCCGGGTTTGAATCTCTTATCCTGTCGCGAATATCCAAAGTATGGGATTGCTAGTAGAATGCCTGGCCCTACATCTGGCAATTGCTGAGGGCCGATTTCGCGTAAATTTTGCATATTGCCGCTTCTAACATCATTGATTGCCTCTAACATCAACATTGTTTCAATAATTCCAGCATCTGGAAATGTATTAGAAACTAATACAACAGGCTCACTTCGCACATCATCAATTATCTCTTCTGGGATACGAGTGTAGCCTTCAGTATCTGGAAATCGCCTTGTTTCAAGGCCATGATGCGTCCAACCTAATGACTCAGCAAGTTGAGTTGCAAGCAACCTCGAATTACTTCCGGATAGGACTACCATGGGGGCTGCCTCATGTATAGGCGAGCGCCGCCCCTTCATGTTCTTTACTTCTAAAATTACAATCAGAAGAATGTTTGAAATCTCTAAATCAAATGAAATTTGGTGCGCGAGGCAGGACTTGAACCTGCGACCTCCCGGTTATCAGCCGGGTGCTCCAACCGACTAAGCTACCCGCGCTTGGGTAATTTCGCCGACTCGCAACCCCATCATAAGAGTGACGGAATAACAAGGCTCCGACATCAAGGGGTGCGTGGCTGGATTGAGTAGTGTTTTTACTACAATCACTCTGCTTCTAAACTGTTGATAGTTATGTATGAAGGTAAGTTCATTACTTTTTCAAAGTTTCGTGATAGTACTACTTCGTCAAGTTTATCTCTTGTTCGTGAAAAGGCAGTAATTGGTATTCGAATGAACATATCTACGCCGAATTCCTTTTGGATTGCAATTCTTGTTTGAACAATGACGCCCTTGTAGGTCCGCTTAACTTTGAACAAATCTGTGATAACTCCAATTTCATCTCCTTGGTTATCTAATACAGCTCTATCTAACATTTCATCAGGTGCGTATAATTTTTCATCAATACGTACTGTATTTCTCCACCGGCGTTGTAATTCGCGCATTGACTTTGAAAGTCTTACAGTTCCATCATTGCGGATACTGTGCACTAACTCTTTTGGCAGTGGTGCAAGTTCAGCAGGCTTGCGCATGTATTCTCCTGCAACCTCGGAATCAACTTGGATCCTCATAGATTGCACTCTGGCTTCGTTAGGATGATGTCGTTCACCGACTATCGTCCCAACCTTCTTATCGTTAACATAAACATCTCTTTGGATTAACTCCTGGATGTCATAATTGTCGTTTGGCATTTTTCCCATCTCCTTGTGCCGGTGTAGTCCGGCTTACTTAATGCTCGTTAGTGGGGGGTCTTATACTCTTGCCCTACAAAAAAGCGAAATCCAATTGAAATGTCGTATAATTAATCTTAACTCCAATTGGAAAAACGATATTAATTCAATTATCGGGCATGTCGTATAATTAATTTTGCAATAGAAATAAGGGGGCAAAACGCTCCACAATAAGATTGAACTCATAGCTGTTCTATTATTGTGCAATAATTGCCAATATTGTGTAAATTGAACTATTTTACAATTGAAAGTTGATTATTATCTTTCGAGGTATTGTCGAATCCTTTGGTATTTCAGAATAGATCTATTCTGTACAGATTGGCAGATGTCATTATTCATTGTAAATCACGGAATATTAGATAATATTTTTCAATTGCATTTTTGTTTTTTCAATTGGAATATATGAATCACATCTCGCCATCTGCACAGGTGTCATTATTGACGACATTTGCATGGTTGCTTTCAAGTGATGAAGACTATTGGCACAGAATATGGCAACACCTGTCATTCATATTCGTGGCAGCAATAGTTGTCTAGGAAGATCACTCATTTCCAGATTGATTAGGGCGGATGTAAAGATTGTAATTCCTGAGTTTGATTATCAATGGGCGGAGCAGATGTTTTCTACGGAGTTAAATTATTCAAATTCACAATTACTCAAATCTAAGGAAATTGCGATTGAACAGGGCCATAGAGTGATTTTGTTGGGATTAGGGCCATATCTAAATGATATGGAGCAATCATCGATTGGAGTTGATGGTAGTGAAACTATCTTGGTAACTCCTGGTTTTGAAAAGATAGAAATTGATACTAGTGAAATTGACTCCCATCTAATAATCAGTCACATGATACCTACTGCTTGTGATGACTCTTGGTGTTGCCCAGTAATAGAAAACTGGTATAATGCAATAACAAATAATGAAACAATTGATTCTGATATACGGCCAAGGCACTGGTGGGTTTCAGAGATGGATGTAGCTGATTCGATTGTTCGTATTCTGATAAGTGAGCATCCATTCCCCCCTAATGCCAATATTTCTGGAAGAAGGGCATGGTCGGATGATCAAACAGTTGAAGAATTGAGACTCTTGTTTTCAAGGACAATGGCTGGGAAGAGTGGAATGTTTTCTGCACAGCATTTGACAACCCCTTCTTCACCAATCATTGAGGTTGAAGCGATAAGCAAGGTTGATGATAATGAACATCCACGGCCAGATTTAGAATCAATCCATCAAGTTTTAGTTTCATGTGATGGAGATGGTTGGAGGCCATTAATGCCCATTCGTAGCGCTTTAATGATGTTTTTAGCAGGTGCTCTCCAAGAATAATAATCGGATAGTTCATGTGCTACGGGCTTTGCAATTTGCTTTATGACCAAATTGGTTGATGTCAGTGATGAGCGCGGAGAAAAAATGAGTCCAACATTACCAGAAGGTATGAAGAATCTAATGATTGACATAGATGGAACTGTCTGTGAAGATGTTCCAAATGAAGAGCCATGGCGTATGGTAACTGCTGAATTGTACGAAGGTGTTGTTGAAATAATCAATGGCTGGTATGAGGAAGGGCATATCATCACTTTCTTTACAAGTCGATTGAGTGAGCATTCAGAGGTTACCGAAGCATGGTTGGATAAACATGGATTTCAATACCATGGAGTCCTCTATAACAAACCAAGAGGTGGAAATTATCATTGGATTGACAACCATACTGTAAGGGCGACACGATTTGAGGGAAAATTCACAAATTTTGTTAAGAAAACAGTAGAGGTTGAAGTATTTGAACAATGAGAATGATGCGAAGAACTCATGGCTTTGGCATTACTGGCATTAGTTGTGTTGGCACGCCTGTGGTTCTCCAAATCCTATGCTGAGGCAGCAGGGAGATTTGCTATTGCTTGTCAAGAAAGTTGTGTTGGCACGCCTGTGGTTCTCCAAATCCTATGCTGAGGCAGCAGGGAGATTTGCTATTGCTTGTCAAGAATTGACTTCTGCTGGCCACAATGTCAGTCATCAACGTTTGAAACTTGGAATAAAAGGTCCAGCGGCTGAAGAGTTGGCGATAGATGTTGCAGTTATTGGTTCACTAGATTCGGGAAAGGCGATAATGTCGAGTAGCGGAGTGCATGGCGTAGAGGGCTATCCTGGCTCTGCAATTCAGTTGTCAATAATGGATAAATTAGCAAAAGCACCACCTTTTGATGATCACGCTGTTATTTTGATACATGCAGTCAACCCATATGGAATGGCTTGGTGGAGGCGATTTAATGAAAATAATGTTGATTTGAATAGAAATTTCCTTCGCTTAGATGAGCAATATAGTGGAGTGCCTGAAGGATATGAGAAAGTAAAAGATTTCATCAATCCCAAAACAGTTCCAAAGAAGAATGAATATTCATACAATATTCGTGCCTTGATGTTGATGTTGAAATATGGTTTTAGCAATTTAAAGCAAGCAGTAGCTGAAGGACAATATCAATATCCAACAGCAATTCAGTATGGTGGTTCAAAATTAGAAAAGGGCCCTACTATGCTGATTAAATGGCTGTCAACGAATCGAAGGACAATATCAATATCCAACAGCAATTCAGTATGGTGGTTCAAAATTAGAAAAGGGCCCTACTATGCTGATTAAATGGCTGTCAACGAATCTCGCATCTACCAATAAATTGTTTGCAATTGACCACCACACAGGTTTGGGTCCAAGTGGTCATGACACGTTATTATTACCACTTGAATTGAGAGATAATGATAAAGGAAAATTCGAAAAGATGCAAAAATTATTTCCAGGCCATATTGAGTTATTGGATGCTAAGAGCGGTGTTGGTTATGAGATTAAAGGAGATATTCATCAAGGCTTAGTAAATCGTTTTCCAAATATTTCTTGGACATATTTAACACAGGAATTTGGTACATTTAAGCCAACTAAAGTGATAAGAGCAAGTAGAGATGAAAACCGTTGGACACAATGGGGTAACCACATAGACGAGGCTAGTGCAAAGAATCATTGGACCAGATATAATTTGTTAAGAATCTTCAATCCTGACGATGATATTTGGCGAGAGAAAATCATCTTGCGAGGTAATATTGTCTTTGATAGTGCAACACAGTCTCTATTGTCAGATTCGGATAATTGAATCACAAAGTTTGAGGTCCACCCGCAGCCATTTCTGAAAGCGGTTGAAGTTCTCCACGTAGGCTTGGACCCATTGTTACACTTCCATATATTCCAGTATCTGTTGGGTTATGAGATAATGCAAACCAAACTCTGCCATTTGCATCAATTTGCATATCAAGGAAATCGCCGAATCCTCCACAGCGTTCGTATCCACAAGTAGGACTTGCATTGTCAAGTGGGTCACTTGGATCATTTACCATCACAGTAGTGATCAATGGAGTTTCATTGAAAGCATCAGTCATCATAGAAATATAGCCATGCCAAACACCATCACCAGTGGTTCCAACATAGCCGAATGCAACTTTTCCAGCATCTCCTGCAATAACTACAGGGAATCCAGTTCCTTCAAGGTGTGAAGGGCCTATCATCTGCGCTTCTGACCATGTATTTGCATCATCAAGAGAATATGAGAAATATGGTAAATCATCACTGCCCATCCACATTGCGTAAACATTTGAATCACTATCGACAGAAACCTGTGCTTCTTCTGCATTCCAAGTATCTGCAGTTCCACTCACTTCAGTAGGTAATACATGTTCACTCCAAGTCAATGCTCCATCATCGGTTTTGTACATTGAATAACCGCTTCCATCACAGCCAATTTGCCCGCGATAGAAGTTACCATTTTCAGCCCCAATAATATGTGCTGAGAGGCCACCACTTTGGCAATCGACTGGAGCACCAGGTAATTCAGGACCCCATGTTGCACCACCATCTTGCGAGGCGGAGCAAACTGGGAATGGGAAGTTTCCATTGATACAAAATACCCACAATGTTTCATGCAACATTGCTGGATATGGTGAAGAAGCAATCGTTTGATGATCTTGTACTGAATATCCTGTTGCAACTGATGGTCCCGTCCATGATTCACCCTCATCATCGGACCATTCTACAGTCATTCCAAGTAGTGCATGCATGTCAAATTTCATTATTCTATCAGTCCATGGGTCAACATAGATGTAAGGGTCGTTGGAATTAGCAATTGGTAAGAATGGGCCATAGACGTTCTGACAAGTATAATCTAAATTATCAGCAGTCATTGAGGTAAGTCCGGAGCATTGTACAACAGCAGTGGAACCTGCTGGACCGTTTCCATAGCTTGCCATATACAGGTTACCAGTTGATGTAATCCCCATAGTAGGCTCAAAGGTACTCATTCCTATGCTGTAATAACTTCCAGCAGAAAGGAATGGAATGTTATCTCCACCGAGTGCTGAAGTGTTATTCATTGCATTTAATCCACCAGGATAGTGATACCAAGTATTGTTGCCCAGTTGCTCTTTAAATGTGAAAAAAAGGTCTTCCTCAACAATGATTTCATCTACTTCACCAGGGCCAAAGCAACCAGCTAACATTGACATTGTGATCAATATTGCGAGAAAACCTGCCTTGAAACTAGACTGCATAATCTCACCACTATTGTCATTGGCCACTAAAGAAGTCACTACCAAGCAATGGAAGTAATACGCTAGCATCACCTTCAACACAAATATTAGGGGCATCAGGTCTCATTTTACCCCAAGAAATCGCTTCACGTAATCTAGCACCAGAAAGGCTACCATCGTGTTCAGGAGCAGTCGTGATATACACAGCACTATCAAGGCCACCGCGGTATTGATTCCACCAGATAACATGGTGTTTTGAGATACCTCCTCCAATCATCAAAGCATTAGAAGTCTCAACATCCCATGTTAGGTCGGACATGTACTGCTCATCTGCTAATGTATCGATATGGAATTCACGATGCTTTTGGCGAAGCATGAATAATTGCGCTCCAATTGAACCATCTGTAATACCAGGGATTACAATAGGAATCTTATGTTTTGCAGCCCAGTAAATGATAGTATCAGGAGTTCCAATACGCTTGCCTAACTCCCAAACCAATTGGATAGAGCCGAATCCAATCCATGCATCAGCACCAGTTTTTCCAGTCTCTTCAAGACGACATTTGTAGATGTCTTCTAAAGCAGGCATAACCATCGCTTCAATAATTTCACCATATGATGCATTTGGTACGATTACATTACCAAGACGCATTAGTGAATGCTCTCCAAGTTCAATATCATCTAGTTCAAAGGCTCCATGATAGTAGTGTTTGTAAGCTCTAGCAATATCATGGTCAAGCATTCCACAAGTTGTTGAAACTACATTGAACATCTGCTGCTTTAATGCTTCAACAAAGAATCCTCGTGTTCCAGTTGCACATAAGCAAGCAGGGAATGAAAGCCAATTGCAGACCTTAGTGCTATCACCTTCAGCCGCATCGATTTCAGATTTCATATCTTGCAAAATATCTCTTGCAGTAGCAAGTTTTGTTGCAGTAAATCCTCCAGCCTTTGCCATTTGATCTATTAGTGAAGAGGGAGTGGTTAATGCCGAGAAATCATAGTCCACAACAGGGACATCAAAGGACTCAGGGTCAATTGCCATGTGCAAGGGCTGGTGTGCCCCTCATATCAAACTCGCTGTATTAGCAAGTGGCTAATTTGTCCTCACATATCGAGTAATTGCTCTAACTCGTATACTCTATCTCGCAATCGTGCAGCCTGTTCAAAATCCAAGTTTTTCGCAGCTACTTTCATCTCTGCTTTCAGTTCTACTATCAGAGTTTCAATCTGATGCGAATCAAGTCCCTTTAGAACATCATCCGGCTCATCATAAGTCAATTGCTTTTTTAATTTTTCAATTGATAAATCTTCACTACTTACAGTGCCTGAAGAACCATCTTGCCCAGAACCGCTACCCCATGCTCCAGCACCCAATTTTAGGCCTTGAGCCCAATCTCCCTCTTTGCGACCACCTTTTTTGGCGATAAGGCGTTTCTTTCCATCAGCACTTGAAGTAGTTCCAGCGATTAAATTCTCAGTATCAGCGCCCATTGTTGGTAGTGCCTTTACAATCGTCTTTGGAGTAATTCCATTAGCAATATTGTGTGCATTTTGTCTCTCTCTTCGTTCAAGAGTTTGTCGAATTGCAGCCTCCATTGCGGGACTAAAACCATCAGAATAAAGCAGGACCTGGCCTTTCTCATTTCTTGATGCTCTACCAATAGTTTGCAATAGTGAACGTTCATTCCTTAGGAAGCCTTGACGGTCTGCATCAAATATTGCAACTAAACTAACCTCTGGTATATCCAATCCTTCGCGCAATAGATTGATTCCAACGATAACATCAATGTGTCCGATTCGAAGTGCATTGATGATCTCAGTTCTTTCGATCGTATCGATTTCAGAATGAAGATGGTGTGCCTTT
>Ga0206679_10004711_pt1 | contig 10176 bp, 10 predicted proteins | sample M110012015metaG_FD_155464 | JGI IMG/M metagenome (GOLD analysis project Ga0206679, IMG submission 155464) | Ammonia-oxidizing marine archaeal communities from Monterey Bay, California, United States - M1 100m 12015 | ecosystem: Environmental > Aquatic > Marine > Intertidal zone | place: USA... | reverse complement strand
CCTATCGCACCGCGGCGCCGTCAGCCGCTTCGCAGGCGATCTCTCCGGAGGGGGTCTGCAGCGGCTTGCCCGCGTAGGTGACCTTGCCGTCCTGCATGAGGAGGGGGACCTTCTCGAACAGGCTCTTTGAGAGCTTTTTCTTCGGCCGGGATTCAATTCCCTCGACGGTTGCGAGGTCGCCGCTTTCGGCTTCGCCCGGGTCGACAGGGCAGACGGTTCCATCTGCGAGGTCCGAAGCGAGGATCATTCCCCGGCTCTCGATCCCCCGGAATTTTGCCGGTTTGAAGTTGGCGACGATGAGCACCTTGCGGCCCTGGAGTTCGTCGGCGCTGAGGTGCTCTCTGAGCCCGGCACAGATGGATCGCTTCTCTCCGCCGATGTCGACGCTCATGGCATAGAGTGAGTCGGCGTCGGGATGCTCGTTGACCTCCTCGATGATGCCGACCCTCAGCTCCAGCTTGGCGAAGGGATCGACCTCTTCCTGGGGCTGCTTCTTCTTTTTCTCCGGCTTGTCCTTCTTCGGCTTCTCTCGCCGGGGAAAGAGAGGCTCGGCGGGCAGGAGGCTGTAGGACCTGCTGCCGGGGGAGAACTCCTGAAGTTTTCCAAGCTCGATTCCCAGCACCTCCGCAGCGCTTGCCGAGGTGGCAGGCATGACGGGTTCGAGCAGGGAAAGTGCCCAGGTCATTGCCTCTGCCGAGGTGTAGAGGATCTTCTCCACGGCCGCATCGTCCTCGATCTTCCACGGCTCCTTTTCGGTGAGGTAGCCGTTGATCTTGCGAAGGAAGGCCCAGAGGTTGTCGAGGGCCTTGTGATGCTCACGGGTTTTCACGTATGCGAAAAACTCTTCGGCCACCTCTTTGCCGCCGAGGTCATCTGTTCCCTCGGAGGGGTTCAGTGTCCCTCCCGCGCGTGAGAGCCCGAGCTTGGAGATCCTCATGATAAGGTTACCAAGGTCGTTACCCAGTTCGCTGTTGTAGCGCTTTTCGAGATCGCCGATGGAGAAGCGGCCGTCCTGTCCGCTGGCGAAGGATCGCAGGAAATAGAACCGCGTGGCGTCGACTCCGAATTCGCCGACGACCTGCATGGGGTTGACGACATTGCCGAGGCTCTTGGCCATCTTCCGGCCGTCCTCGTCGAGGATGAAGCCGTGCACATAGACCTGCCGGGGAAGGGGCAGTCCTGCCGACAGCAGCATGGCTGGCCAGATCACCGTATGGAACCAGAGGATGTCCTTGCCGATGACATGGCAATCAGCCGGCCAGCAGCTCTCTCTCGACGAGTCCGGTTCCTTGAGGGCCGAGATGTAGCTGGACAGGGCATCGAACCAGACATAGAGAACGTGCTCCGGGTCGTCAGGAAGGGGGACTCCCCAGCTGAAGCTCGACCTCGATATGGACAGATCGTGAACCTCGTCGTCGAGTCGCGAGAGGATCTCGTTGCGGCGCTCGGTAGGTACGATGAAATCCGGGTTCTCCCGGATGTGCTCGCGCACTGCATCCCGGTACTTGCCGAGGCGGAAGAAATAGGTCTCCTCCTTGACCAGAGTTTTCGGGTGGTCGGCACATTCGCCGGCGGCGATGTCGGACTTCTGCAGGGCCTTCTCGCAGGAGACACAATAGTCCGTCTCGTAGTCGCCCTTGTAGATGTCTCCCTGTTCGAAAACTTGTGATGGCGCTGCTCGGATGTCCGGATGAAGTCGGTATTGGATATTCCGAGTCTTTCGTAGATGTGATGGAAGGCCCTGGCCTTCTCGTCGACGAAATCCTGGGGTGCCTGCCCGGCCTCTTCGGCGGCGCTCTGAATTTTGAGACCGTGCTCATCTAACCCGATCAGGAACCAGGTGTCCTTTCCCTGCAGGCGTGCTGCTCGGGCATAGAAATCGGCGAGAACCTTTTCATAGGCGTGTCCCATGTGGGGGACGCCGTTGGGGTAATCAATCGCCGTGGTGATGTAGAAGTTGTCGGGTGCTTTGCTCATGGGTGCATAGTATGTCGGACGGGTGCCGTTCTGTGAAGAGGCGGCTGCCGCGAGGCCCGGCTCTCAGCCGCCCGACGATTCTCTGTCTTCAAAGATCCGGCTTCCCTCGGTGGTTTTCTGCCCCTGGTATTTTCCGCTATAGGGGCGCGAGGCTTCGCAGTCCATCTTGCAGAAGACCAGCTGGCAGATTCTACGGCCGACCTCGAGCTTGATCGGCAGTGAATTCGCGTTGTAGAGCTCAAGGGTGATGCGCCCCTTGAAGCCCGGATCGACCCAGCCGGCGTTCTGGATGAACAGGCCCATGCGGCCGATCGAGCTTCGTCCCTCGACGAAGGCGGTCAGGCCGTCTGGCAGCTCGACGTATTCCATGGTGGTGGCCAGCAGGAAGGAGTGGGGCGGCAGGGTGATCTCCTCGCATTGGAGGCTCCTGTACTGGATCTCGGAGGTCATCGACAGGCAGTCCATACGGTTCTCATCGATCAGCAGGAAGTGGTCGCCTAGCCTACAGTCGATCGAGGCGGGCTGGATCGAGCTTTCCTCGATGGGCTCGACAGTCAGCTTGCCGCTGCCTATCATCTTCTTGATGGTCTTGTCGGAGAGAATCAACGGGATCAGCGTCCTCAGGGTCTGAGTCCACCCTCCACTCCCTTGGTGGTGATGGCGACGGCATCGTGCGGATGCAGGCTCTCCATGTGACGCACCTCGATGCGGTAATCCCTGAAACCCTTGTCCTCATCGAGAAGCGAGCAGATTCTCCTGGCCGCGTCCTCGCAGAACATCAGGTTGGCTCCGTTGAGGGCGGCGAATTCCTGTTCGTCCTCTCGTTTCACCGCAGCCTGCACCGCCGTACCGAGAGTTTCTTCGATCTGGTCGATGAGTTCTTCGAGGAGACGCTCATCAGCCTTTTCCGCCACCACGGTCAGGTCCGCATGGCTGCGCTGGCTGTGTGGGACGGAGGAGGTTGCCTCGCGGGTCTGCAGCCAGTTGGCAACGTGGGAGAGACTGATCGCCTGGTGATCGCTGAAGTCTTCTTCGAAGCGCTCCTTCAGGGTCTGCCGCGACAGGGCTGCAGAGCAGGGGCAGGCGCTTGAGTAGGTGACCCGGAAGCTGATCTTGAGATCGGTTCGTTTCCCGTTCCAGCTGGCCTCGAGGGAGACGGGGTAATGCCGCCAGCCGGTGTTTTCACTGAGCAGGGAGTCGCGTCTGCGCATGATGTCGTAGGACAGGCGCAGGTAGCTGTGGGTGCTCAGAGAAGAATGGGATCGGGTAAACGCCTCCAGCGCCTTCTGGAGCAGCGGGAAGGTGAACTCGTTCTCTTCGAGCAGGCGCTGCAGGTCGAGGTAGAGTCTCGACATGTGGATGCCCCGGGCCTCGGGGTCATCAAGATTGACAAATGCATCGGCCTTCGCGGGCATGAGGAAGAGCTCCCCTTCGGGGTTCCGCCGCCGCAGGACGGTCTCGATTCCCGACATTCCGACTCGGTCCAGCATCGCCGCGGTCTGCGCGGTCGAGTCGCGCGCGATGTCCGGAAGGGATCGGGCTTTTTCCGATGTTGAAGATTGCGAGGGACGTTTTTGCTGCATATCTGGACGGGGAACCTGCTTATCATGGTTTGTTGAGCCTGAGACGGCCCGTCATATTACACGCGAAGCCGATTTCGACCTCAGATTTTTCTTCGAAAGTGGAGGCGAAACAGCCGACGAGCTATACTGGGAAGACCAACGTTCTCTATCCGGAAGTTTAAGCAAATGCCTACCTATGACTATTTCTGCCCCGGCAACGGTAAGACCCTCGAGGTCTTCCACGTCATCTCCCGAAAGCTCGAGACCTGGGGAGAGCTCTGTGAGATGGCCGGAGAGGGGCTCGGAGAGACGGCCGCGGAGACTCCCATCGAACGACTCCTCGGAACGGGCACTCTGATCGATTCCAGCAGCTCCAGGAAGCCCGACCCCGGCCCGCCATCCGGAGGCGGCTGCGCCCGTCCGGGCGGCTGCGGCTGCCATTAGGCTCTCTACCGGGATTCGCCTCGCGCCGGGTCTCTTTGCACAGGGACACTGTCGAGTTTCAGGCGATCGATGATAAAGGCCAGCTGCAGGGCTCTTCCCTCGATGAAGTTGTCGCGAGGAGCGGCCTCGTCACGGGCGCTCCTGTCCTTGAGGCGGGTCTTGAGGGCGATGAGATTTCCGGGCTTACCCATGGCCCTGATTCTGGCCACCCACTTGGCGGCCATCCAGAAGGGACTGCGGTTGTCGTTCAGGTCAGCGGTGACCAGCAGGTCTGGATAGCTGGCCTTGCGGATATTGTCGTAGGGGGAGTAGGACTTGATGTAGGCGTAGTGCTCTCCGCTCTCCGGGTTTCCCCACTCGTCGTATTCGCCCGCGCCCAGGGGGGCCGACTTGTCCAGGAGACCATTGAGCAGGTCTACGTAGGGAAGATCGACGATAGCCGAGCGCGCCAGGCTAGGGCGCTGGTTGAGAGCCGCCGCGATCGCCAGCGCCCCGGGGCCCTGCCCGGAGAGAATCAGCCTGTCGGGGGTGGCATAGCCAGCCTTCACCAGGTGGTCGATGCAGGCGATCAGGTCGCCGATGGAGTTCTTCTTCTTGAGCAGGCGACCATCTTCATGCCAGCGCGCGCCGAGGTCGCCGCCTCCGCGAACATGGGCGATGCCGATGGAGGCCCCTCGCTCCAGTAGCGAGAGGTCGAGCGGGTTCATCCAGGGATCGAGATTGATTCCATAGGCTCCATAGACTCTCAGGAGCAGAGGCGCTGCTGAGCGCCCGGGCCGCTTGCGGTAAACGAGGGAAATGGGTATGGAGACGCCAGCAGCCGTCTTCGCCTCGACTCGTTCGGTTGTATAATTTTCACGTCTGTATCCCCTGAAGCTCACCTCGTGGATGCTCTCCCAGCGCCGGGCATCCATGTTGTATTCAAAGAAGGAGAGGGGGACGAGCATCGATGAGTAGGCCATCCGGAAGCGGTTGGTGATGAACTCCCGGTTCTGCCAGCCCTCGACCGAGTAGAGCTGCTCGGGAAATTTGATGTAGTGGCTGCCCTCTCCATCGAGGTTTTCAATCCGAACGCGGCGCTGCCCAGCCTGTTTCTCGAGGAGGACCAGGTGGTGGCGGAAGATGGATGCCTGCTCCAGGGTGACCCCCGGCCTTGCGGCGAGCTTCTCTCGCCAGTTCTCTGGGGCCGTGTTGGACTCAGGGACGACCATCAGGCGAGAGCCGGGGGAATCGCTGTTGGTGCGGACATAGAAACTCTCTCCATGATGGAGGAACCCGTATTTTACTCCCGTCCGTCGCGCCGCCAGTAATTGGAATTGCCCTCTCGGGTCGGACGCGCTGAGGTATCTGACCTCGGAGCTGTCGCGGTTGAAGATGTCGAGCCAGATAAACAGGCCGTCGAGGGTCTTGTTGATTCGTACCGAGTAGTCACGGTCCCTCTCGTGATAGAGGAGCGTGTCGTCATCCTGCTTCTTGCCGAGGCGGTGCGACCAGACGGTCCTCGGTCCGCCGGAGCCGGCGCGGCGGGTGTGGAAGATGGAGCGGCCGTCAGCCGACCAGGCGAGGTTGTCTGCGGCGCCCTCGATGGGCTCTCCCAACGCCCTGGCGCCGGCGAACTCTCGAAGGTGTATGGAGAACTCGCCCCGCCCATCCTCATCGACCGTGTAGGCCACCCTGGCGTGGTCGGGGCTCACCAGGAAGCTTCCGACTCGAATGTTCTTTTGTGCTTCGGAGAGCGAGGCGACATCCAGCAGGATCTCCTCCTTCGCAAAGAGCCGTCCCTTCTTGCGGCAGTAGAGCGGGTGTGGGGAACCCTCCCTGCTTCGGGTGTAGTAGGTGTAGCTTCCTTCCTGCCAGCTCGGGGCTGTTTTCGGGCGCACGATCCTGCCCTGTATCTCTTCCCGCAGAAGCTTCACCAGGGGCTGAAGCGGCTTGAGAGCTGTCTCGGCGTACTGGTTTTCAGCCTCCAGGTAGGCGCGGGTCGCCGGGTCCTCGATGTCACGAAGCCAGGAGTACTCATCGATTCGACTGTCGCTGTGCAGGGTTGTTTTCTCGGGGATTCTCTTTGCCACAGGGGGCTTGCCGGGGGGTGTGTTCTCTGCTGCGGGGACCAGGGTCGAGATCCCCAGCAGGATTCCCGCGTAGCGGATGGGGGAGAAGAGAGACGGGCGGCGGGGTCCGTTTTTCCGGGGATTGCTCATGATTACCTGCTTCTGGATATTGTCGTGTAAAGATAGGACAGCGTCCGCGTCGCCCATATTCAAACGGATCCGACATCTTTTTCCGGTTGGCGCGCCTGCCGGCGGGGCACGCTCTTCGATAGAGACTTCGTAAGCGATTTAAGGCAAACTAAGGGAAGTAATCAACCACCTGCTTGCAGGAGAAACGATGAGTTCAGATAACGACATCCCCATTCCCCAGAAAACTCCCTGTGTGATCGATGAGGAGCCCGGCAAGAAGGCCTGGTGCACCTGTGGACGGTCCGAGAATCAGCCCTATTGCGATGGGGCCCATGCAGGCACCGGGATGACGCCGATGGTGGTTGATATCGAAGAGGCGCAGACGGTCGCCTGGTGCGGCTGCAAGCGTACCTGCAACGCGCCCTTCTGCGATGGAAGCCACTCGCAGCTATCCTGAGCTCCATGTCCGCCGCGAAGATTGGAATTCTTACCGTCTCTGACCGCGCCAGCCGCGGGGAATACGAAGACCGCGGCGGACCCGCCATCCGCGAATACCTCGGCGAGGTGCTCAGCTCCGAGTGGGAGCCCGTGGCGAGGATCGTTACCGATGACCAGCCGCTGATCGAGGAGGCCCTCGCCGAGCTGGCCACAGCCGAGGGGTGCTGCCTCATCGTGACAACGGGCGGAACCGGGCCCGCCTCGCGCGACGTGACTCCCGAGGCGACAGAGGCCGTCTGCCAGAAGCTGATGCCAGGCTTCGGGGAGCTGATGCGAAAGGTGTCCCTGGAGAAGGTGGCCACGGCCATCCTTTCACGCCAGACCGCGGGAATCATCGGCTCTGCTCTCATCGTGAATCTTCCGGGACAGCCTCGCGCTATCAGCGAATGTCTTGACGCGGTCTTTCCGGCCATTCCCTATTGTATCGATCTGCTCGGCGGTCCCTACATCGAGACCGATGAGGCGAGGCTGAAGGCCTTCAGGCCCAAAAAGAAATAGCTATTTCCCGCGGGGTGCCGGGGGGGAAGCTTCCGGTTCCGGGTAGATGCCCGGGTGTTTTTGCGCGGCGATCTTCAGAGCCCGCGCAAGGGCCGGTGCGAACTCGGGAGCCGGCAGGCGGCGATAGACCTCTCCGTCTCGTCCGAAGGCCAGCTGGCCAGTGTCCTTGAGGAGGTTGAGCGCGTTCAGCAGGTTCGAGCGGCAGTAAAAACTCGCGTACTCATCGGGGCGCAGGAGGTCGCGGCTGCGGTGAAGGCCAAGAGACGCCCAGTAGATGCAGTGCGCTTCCGGCAGCCGCCAGTCAAGGGGCAGCGGGATCTTCTCTCCTTTTCCGTCGTCGACCCAGTCGCCCTTCATGAGCGTCAGCATCCAGCGGGGATCCATGTTGTAGTCCTTCGCCAGGGACCGGGCTCTCAGGAAGGCCAGCAGCCTGGCGTATTCCGGGGCCTCCTTATTACGGCCGATCCACTCGGCCAACTTGCCCGGCTCGTGAGCCGCGGCCTCGCGCAGCACCTCCCCTCCCGGCGCGACACCGATGGTCTCGAGCTGCGTGAGCAGTTCGGCGGCCCGCGGCACATCCGAGAGGAACCGGTCAAGAGGCCGGCCGTCGCTCTCGGGGTTCTCCAGGTAGAGCTCGTAGGCTTCAGCCACCGGCCGCAGCCAGCTCTCCAGCCTCGCCGTGCCTTCTTCGGGTGGAGGGCCGAGAAGCGTGTTCCATCGCCGGGCGAGCTGGCGCTGGTAGTACAGGTGGTGCTCATCGCTCGACCCGGAGAGCTTGCGAAGAAAGATGTGGCTCAGCTCCCGGTAGAGATCGATCTCGCGGGGGTTGAGAGGAATTCCCCTGTCGCGCAGCAGGGCTACGCCTTCACGGACCCAGAGCCAGCGCTCGGCGGGGAGCTCGGTCGCGAGGGAGATGTTGAAGGCCATGTTCCAGGCCTGGAAGCTCCAGACCGCAGAAAAACGCGGCTGCAGCCTGGTGATCCAGTCGGCCAGGCGAAGCGCCTCGAAATGGCTTCCCTCGCTTTGCAGGCGGGTGGCCCTGCTCCACAGGACGCTGGTGGCCAGGGCGCGAAAGGTTCCAAGCCCGGCCTGGGCCAGCGCGATGTCGGGCGGAAGATTTTCCGAGAGGGCGCCATGGGCCCGCAGCTGCAGCTTGCTCCTGGTCCGGTTGATCGGACCGAGCAGGAGGGCGGCGCCGGTCAGCAGGGCCGCTCCAGCCAGCAGGTACGGCGAGGCTCTTCCGGAAGCTCTCGAGTTTTCAGACCTGGATGCGCGCAAGCTCCCTCCTCTTGTAGATAAGGGCGGCAAGGATTCCTGAGAGGCCGGTCCACAGGACCCCGATCCAGAGCAGGCAGCGCCACAGCTCGCCCCAGCTGAAGGTTCTGCCGTCGATGAGCAGCAGGGCTGGGTCGAACTCTGAATAGCGGCTGAGGACATTGGCGAGGGTCTGTGTCGTCGTCGCGGCAAAGGTCTCGAAGAAACCTCCGGGGCTGTCGGCGGACCGCCCCAGCTCGGCGGCCTCCAGCAGGAAGGGGCTGGTGGAGGCGACAAGGAGCACCAGTCCGCAGAGAAGGACGGCCACAGGAAAGCCGAGGAAGCTCGAGCAGAGCAGGCCGAGAATGGAAAGAAAGCAGAGCTTGATCCAGGTGGTCAGCATGGTCCTGAGGAGATTGCCCAGGAAGCCGCCCCTGGTCTTCAGGGCCTCCAGGCCGTTTCGTGTGCTGAAGATGATGGCCCCGGTGGAATCCGCCGGATTGCTGATGGATAACTGGAGCAGCCCGCTTTCATCGATGTCGGCCGGGTTGAGCTCGAAGTAGCCCGTGGAGGAAGGGGTGAAGGTGAGCTCCCTGCTGGCGGGTCCCGCGGTCACGGTGAGCCTGGCGGTGACCGGGGTTCGGCCCGGTTGGCTTGCCAGGCGATAGCGCACCCTTGCCGGAGAGCCGCTGTCGCGCAGCGCTCCAAGACCCGCGAAGCTGAAGTTTCGGCTCTTTCCGGGGGAGATGCTGAGCGAGCGCCGCGCCAGGTCTTTACGCAGGCTCTGCCGCGCTCTCGCCAGCTGATCTTTCTCAGCGAGCCCGGGATGACCCTCCGCCCCGTGTGAATGCCGGTGTCCCCGGCGGGCCAGGCGCTCGATGCTCTCCGGGTCTTTCTCCTGCAGTCTCGCCAGCCGCCGATCGACCTGTGTTTCAAGCGGAGGTTCGATCCGGGCGGGAACCAGCTCCCTCGCGGTGAGAATCTCTTCCCGAATGATCACCGAATCTCTCTCATCTCGGGGAGGCAGCCTGGCGATGTGGTGAACTGAGAAGATATAGATTGCGCTCACCGCCACCCCCAGCAGGATTCCGTTGAGGATGACGAGCCCCATCCACTTGCCTGCAAGGTAGCTGCCCCGGCCGATGGGCTTGACGGCGATGGTCTCGATGAGCTTGTCTTCGAGCTCGATACTGAGCGTCCTGCAGGAGAGCAGCAGGGTGAGGATTCCGGCGAGCACCGAGGTGATGACCAGTGAATAGCTGAGGAACCCCTGGAGCAGGTAGCGAACGGGCGTTTCAGGGGAGTCGAACAGGGCCAGCGCCGCCAGCGCCGAGAAGAGAACGAAGAGGAAGGCGGGGGCGATCCTGGTGCTGGTCGCCTCAGAGACCAGCGCGCGGGCTACGGCTGAGACCTGGCCTCCAAGGCCCAGGACCAGCCTGGCGAGGCGGCAGAGAAAGGTAAAGATGCAGCAGCACAGCAGGAGGGTCCCGGTCACGCGGATGGATGTCGCCTCGGCCAGGGAGGCTCCTCTCCCCAGCATCTCGTAGAGACAGGTAACGAGAAGGGCCGCCGCCGGCAGGGCCACCATGAGGGGGATCGGCAGGCGCGCTCCGCTGTCTTTTTTTTTCGGGGCGGTGGCGGCCATCTCAGTCGGCAGTCTCTTCGGCCGGGGCGTCTTTTTCTTCCGCTGGCCGTTCGCGGGTCAGGAAGCGGGCCACCCCGGTGCCTCCCGTGGCCCCGCTGGTTTCCGCTCCCTCGCGGCC
>Ga0206679_10004709_pt1 | contig 10178 bp, 10 predicted proteins | sample M110012015metaG_FD_155464 | JGI IMG/M metagenome (GOLD analysis project Ga0206679, IMG submission 155464) | Ammonia-oxidizing marine archaeal communities from Monterey Bay, California, United States - M1 100m 12015 | ecosystem: Environmental > Aquatic > Marine > Intertidal zone | place: USA... | reverse complement strand
CGCATCTTCTTTTCGATGGCTGAGATGGCAGCGGCTGTTACAACAGAGGTAACAACTGCTAGGCCCTAGCCGCTAGCACCACCCCCGTGGTTGACCGACGCCACCAACAACACCGCTACGAACGCACCAACCGGTCTCATGGCCCCAGTCCACCGCCCCTTCCCCGGGGGGTGTCTCTGGCGTACTCCATGTAGATACAGGAACGCGAAAGGACCCCCGAGGAAGTAGGGGTTAATAATCCCAGCCCAGTCCCATCAGGTTGAGAGGGTGCCCTTTCCTGCCTTCTTGTCTCTCTTTGCCTGTCGCTTTTCTTTGGCGCTCTTGGAGGCAGGAGTCTTGCTTGCCCTGCCACCCTTGTCTTTGCCAGCCATGGTGGTCTCTCCAACTTTCTGTTGTCCTTTTGATGCCGCCTGACCTTAGGTCCTAGGTGTAGATAAGCGCAGGTGTCCTAACTTTGAGAGTCGACTTGCGTCTGGGATGGGTAGAGTTATTGGTGAGAGGCGTGACTGCGCCCCATCGAACGGTGTTTCAGCCCCCGATTTGGGAGTTATCCAACCGCTCAGGGGTAGGCGGAGCGCCTCTCGCCACCGTTTTGGGGTGGGCGACTTTCGAGCCCAAGGTGTAGATACGTACAGGCGTGAAAACACAGTTTGGCTACCAGCTGCTTTCAGACAACCAGTCTGAAAGCCACCAGACCCGCATAACCCCAGGTCAAACAAGTACTACTGGTCGGGATGGGCGGATTTGAACCGCCGACCCCCTGCTCCCAAAGCAGGTGCGCTGCCAGGCTGCGCCACATCCCGGGTCGGCGGCCAGTGTACGAGTAGAGGTAGTCGGCCAACGTGGCCATGTCGGGTTGTCCGAACATGACGACGCCCCCGGCGGTGCGCGATCCTCTGGTACCGCAGACGACGCGTTCCCGGAGGCCCCCGACATCATGAGCGAACCGATCTACGACGCCGGGACCTTCTGGGAACTAGTCGAACGGCGGGTCGTCGACAGCCCGGACCGGGCTTTTCTCATCGACCCGGGGGGAGGCGGTGGGTCCGAGCGCACGGTGACGTTCGCCGCGGCAAAGGCGTGGGCAGAGCGGGTGGCCGCCGGATTCGCGGCCATGGGTGTCGTCGAGGGCACGCCGGTGACCTGGGTGCTGCCGACCCGCGTCGAGACAGTCGTGGCATCGTTAGCCCTGTCGCGGCTCGGCGCCGTCCAGAACCCGATCATCCACATCTATCGAGACCGCGAGGTTGGCTTCTGTGTTCACCAGACTGCCGCCGAGGTGGTCATTACACCGGGAGAGTGGAACGGTTTCGATTACCGGGCCATGGCCGAGCGGGTCACCGCCGACTTGGACCAGCCGCCCACCTTGCTGGACGTTTACGACACTCTCCCCGAGGGCGATCCCGGAGACCTCCCCCCTGTCCCGGGATCACCACCTGACGGGCCGAACGCCGATCCGCTCGTCCGGTGGATCTACTACACGTCGGGCACCACCTCGGACCCAAAGGGCGTGCTACACACTGACGCCAGTCTCATGGCTGGAGGAGTAGGCCTCGCTCGGGCATTGGACATGCAGCCCACCGACGTCGGGTCGATCGCCTTCCCGTACGCCCACATCGGTGGTCCGGACTATCTGGTTTGTCTACTGGCCAGCGGCTTCCCAGCCGTGCTGGTCGAGAAGTTCGATCTGGGAGAGGTGGTCAACGCCTATCGCCGCCACGGGGTGACCATGGCCGGCGGAAGCACGGTCTTCTACACCATGTTCCTCGGAGTCCAACGCCAGCAACCCGATGAACCGATCATCCCGACACTGCGCCTGCTGTCCGGTGGGGGGGCTCCCAAGCCGCCCGAGGTGTTCTTCGAGGTGCAGGGCGAGATGGGGATCCCTGTGGCCCACGGTTACGGGATGACCGAGAGCCCCATGATCTGTCAGGGTTCGCCGACTGATACCGATGACCAGCTCGCCCATACCGAGGGGCATCCGGTGTACGCCGCCGAGGTAGCCGTCTGTCGGCCCGACGGCACCGAGTGCGACCGGGGCGAGGAGGGGGAGGTCCGGATCTCGGGTCCACAGCTCTTCAAGGGCTACCGAGATGCGTCCCTGAACGCCGAGGCCTTCGACGACCTGGGTCGATTCCGGAGCGGCGATCTAGCGGTGATGCGCGAGGACGGGCACGTCACGCTGACCGGACGACTCAAGGACGTGATCATCCGCAAAGGTGAGAACATTGCCGCCAAGGAGATAGAGGACGTCCTCTACACCCATCCGTCCGTCGGTGCCGTAGCAGTCATCGGGCTACCCGACGTCGAGCGGGGTGAGCGGGTCTGTGCCGTGGTCGAGACGGCCGAAGGTGCCGAGCCATTGACCATCGAGCAACTCATCGAGACATGTGACCGGGCCGCTCTAATGCGCCAGAAGGTGCCTGAACAGCTGGTGGTTCACGATGGGTCGCTGCCACGTAACGCCACCATGAAAATCCTCAAGTACGAACTCAAAGACGCCCTGGCGGAGATTCCCTGGCCGTAGGTGGTCGTTGCTTCAGCGGCCGACGAAACTCCCCGGGCGTCGTTCCCGGAAGGCAGTCACACCCTCGGCGGCGTCCTCGGTAGCCGCCAACTCGGCCTGAGTGGAGCCGAGGGCTTCGATGCAGGCCTCTTCGCCCTCGCGGATGTAACGGGCCGACGAGGCCTTGGTGGCCTGAACGGCCAGGGGGGCGTTAGTGCAGATCACCTCGGCGATCTCGATGGCCCGCTCCAACTGGGTGCCGGCGGGGACCACCTCCTGAACCAACCCAATCCGGTGAGCCTCGGTGGCGTCGAACTCGTCGGAGGTCAGCAGGTGGTACATGGCGTTGCCCCAGCCGCCCCGATCTACGAATCGCATGGTGGCGCCACCTGCCGCGTGGATGCCGCGCATCGGCTCGAGCTGGGAGAAGCGGCAGTCGTCGGCAGCCACCACGATGTCGCCGGCCAACATCATCTCGATACCGAGGGTAAACGTCACGCCCTGTACGGCGGTCACGATCGGCTTGCGGCACCGACGACCCAGAGACATCGGATCGATCCGACCACTGGTGGACCGGCGACCCTCCTTCATCCCGGCGTGGAACTTCGGTAGGTCCAAGCCGGCGGTGAAGTGGGCTCCATGGCCGAACAGCACACCGCACCAGAGGTCATCCTCGGTGTCGAGGTACTCGAAGGCCTCGACGAGTTGGCGGGCCATCTGAGGCGTGTAGCCGTTCATCTTGGCCGGCCGATCCAACCCGATGAGCAGGATCCGTCCACGAACCTCGGTGGTGATACCACCTTCGGCAGGATCGAATTGGGTCATGGGGTCCTCCCGGTGAAGCGTTGCCCGCTGAGGCGCGAACCACCTGAGTCTGGACGACGCGGCTGACGGCTACATGATCGGACGGCCGTATGGCCGCCCAAGCGGGAAGGGTTAGGCGGCGGCCCGGACCGCCTCGCGCTCCAGCAGGAGCTCCTTGATGGGCAGGCCAAAGGCGTAGCCTCCGAGGCTGCCGTCGGTGCGAAGCACCCGGTGGCAGGGGATGAGCACCGGGATGGGGTTGGACCCCAGGGCGGTTCCCACGGCACGTACGGCGTTGGGCCTGTGGACTGCCTTGGCCAAGTCGGCGTAGGTACGGGTCGTGCCCGCCGGGATCGCCAAGCAGGCGTTCCAGACCGACTGTTGGAACGGGGTGGCGCCTCGCAGGTCAAAGTCCAGACTGCTGCGGTCGCCGGTGTTGAAGGAGTGTTCGATGAGGTCGAATAGGTCGTCCGGCATGGCATCGGCACGTGCCGCTCCGCGGCCGGTGCGATCGTGGTGCTCTTCGCGGAACCGGGCGAAGGTGGTGGTGTTCGCGAAGCTCGCTCCGGAGATGCCGTGGTCATTCCAGGCCACCCAGAGGCCTCCGACCGGTCCGGCGATCTTTGCGATTTCGTCGACGGGCTTGCCGTCAACCTCCTCCTCGGTACTCCTCATGTAGGTCCCCCTTCACGGGTCGTGGTCGTGTCGTAGACACTCTCGCGCAAAACGGTCTGATGCGCATTACACCGTCGGAGAGATTCGACTGGACCGGCTTGATGGCCAGCGAGGTGCACCACCTGATCGTGTGGCCCGCTACGAGCGTTCAGTCGGTCTCGAGGCCCGATCTGACGATGACCAGCGGGCATGGGCTGTGGTGGGCGATGGCCTGACTCACCGAGCCGAGCCGCAGCCCGGCGAAGCCACCGCGACCTCGATTGCCGACCACCAGCATCGTTGCCCCAGCGGCTGCTGCCATCAGGGTGTCGGCTGGCCGGCCCTTCTTCAGGCTGCGTCGGATCTCCACCTCATCGTCGAACTCGGTGGCGGCCAGTGCAGCCTCGATGACCTCGCTCTGCATCTTCTCGACTTCGGTGGCCAGATCGAACGAGTCCAGCGGCACGTAGCCCAGATCGGGAGCGGCTGGTACATAGGTGGGGGAGAAGCAGGTAACCACCTCGACCACAGCCTCGCGGTGGTGCGCCTCCTCAATGGCCCAGATCAGGGCTTCGCGCGCGTACCCGGAACCCTCAACCCCGACGACGATCCGTCGCTCGGTTTGGTCATCCATTAGGCGCTCCTCGGTTGGCCACCCTTGCCGAGTGTAGGACAGCGCTGCAGGAGTTAGGAGAGGGCGTCCTCGACCTTGGCCATGGCCTTCTCCTCGGGCGTGTTCAAGGCGAACGCCAACTCCGAGACCAGCACGCTGAGAGCCTTGGTGTAAAGCGTCTTCTCGCCGGCAGACAGGCCCTTGGCCTGGTCGCGTAGGGCGAGGTTCCGAACCACCTCGGCAACCTGGTACACGTCGCCACTCTTGAGCTTTTCCTGGTGGTTCTTGAATCGCCGGGACCAGTTGGCCGGCTCGCGGATGTCCCGCTTCTGCAATACCTCAAACAGGTCCTCTACGTCGTCCTTGTCGATCGGCCACCGCATACCCACGTCCTCGGCCTTGTCCACCGGGACCGACAGGGTCAACTCGCCATGGGCCATCTCGAGCACCAGGTACTCGGTATTCTCGCCGAAGTCCTTCCTCTTTTCTTTCTTGACGATGACAGCCGCACCGTGGTGCGGGTAGACGACCTTGTCGCCGGGCTTGAACATCGAAGGAGCCTCCGGGGCCGCTGGGAAGGGATCAGGATACCGCCACGAGGCGGTCCCTGAACGTTAAAGGGATGGTCTGGGCGAGGCTGAACCGGTTAGGCGCCGAGGCGTTGACGGGCAGCGTTGCTGCGTTCAAGCAAGTGCTCGGGAACACCGAACCGGTTACCGGCCGCGCCGCCACCATCGCTGCCATCGTCGGACTCGTCTGACTTCTCGGGGGCTTCGGCGGCCCTCCGCTCGGCCTCGGCCCGGTCGATCCGGAAGGAGTCCCAGTCGTTGGCCAGACAGACCTGCTGGTGGCCTACCTGGCCCAGCCTCACGCCGTTGTCGAAGTCCACCCAGTAGCGGTACCAGGTCACGCCGTTGGCTACCAAGACTTTGCCGGTCGTTCCCTCGGGAACGCCAGGCAGGTCGACAGTGGCCACGATCTTCTTGTAGCGCTTGATGGGCAGCGTGCGGTCGATGGTCTTGGCCATGGGAATCCCCGATATCAGGTGTCAGGAGGCTGGTCTCGGCTGGCGCAACGCTACCGGCCGGCCGTGCGCCCGGTGACGACTGCGTCGACCACCCGGGCGGCAACCTCATCGATTGGAACGTCGACCTTCTCGCCGTCGGATCGCACGGTGAACTCCAACTGGCCGTTGTCCAGACCCCGTGGCCCGATGGCGACCCGCAGGGGGATTCCGACCAATTCGGCGTCTGCGAACTTCACACCCGGGCGACCGTCCCGGTCATCCAGCAAGACGTCGACGCCGGCAGTCCGCAACTCGTCGTAGAGCCGCTCGGCGACGGCCATCGACTCATCGTGATCCACCTTGACCACGGTCAGCACCACCTCATAGGGAGCGATCGACATGGGCCACAGGAGGCCATGCTCGTCGTGGTGGGTCTCGGCCACCGTGGCCATGGCCCGACCTACGCCAATGCCGTAGGAACCCATCGTAGGAACCCGGTTGACGCCCTCGCCGTCCAGCACCGTGACCCCCACGGCCTCGGCGTACTTCCGACCCAACTTAAAGATGTGTCCGGCCTCGATGCACCGGACCACCCGGAGGGGTTCGCCGCAGGTCGCACACGCCTCGCCGTCGAGGATGCCTCGGACGTCCACCCAGTGGTCCACGGCGACATCGCGGTCCATGTCGACCCCCTCGAGATGCTGGTCGTCCACGTTGGCGCCGGTGGTCATGCCCGACCTACCCCGAAGTGCCTCGTCCGCGTAGATGGGCAGGTCGACTACCCCGACTGCTCCGAGGCTGCCTGGTGACGCCCCGAGGGCCGTTCGGATCTCGTCGACCTCGGCGGGGATGACCTCGGCGGCCCCGGTGGCGTCAGTGAACTTTTGCTCCAGGAACGGGTGGTCGCCGCGCAGCAGTATCAAAGTGAGCACGCCGTCGATGCGGTACACCAGCGTCTTGATCTGGTGGACGGGGGGGTGCCCGAGTTCGGCGAGCGCGGCGATGGTCCGCACGCCGGGAGTGGGGAAGGACTCCGGGGCGTCGCCGGCCGGCTGGTTCTCCAGTGGATCCAGGGCAGCGGAAGCCCGTTCCACGTTGGCGGCGTAGCCGCAGCCGTCACAGATCGCCACGTCGTCCTCGCCGGCGTCGGACGCCACCATGAACTCAATGGAGGCGCTTCCTCCCATCGCTCCCGAGGAGGCCTCCACCGGTCGAGCGTCGAGATCCAAGCGTTGGAAGATCCGCTGGTAGGCATCGTGGTGCAGGTCGAACGACCGGTCGAGGCCCTCGTCGTCCAGGTCGAAGGAGTACGAGTCCTTCATGGCGAACTCGCGCACTCGAAGCAGACCGGACTTGGGGCGGGGCTCGTCTCGGAACTTCCACTGGATCTGGTACCAGAGTTGAGGCAACTCCCGATACGAGCTGAGCTCCTGGGAGATGGTGGCGAAGACCTCTTCGTGGGTCATGCCGAGGGCCAGGTCCGCACCCTTGCGGTCCGTCAGGCGGAACATCTCTTCGCCCATGGATTCCCAGCGCCCCGAGGCTTGCCACACCGATGCGGGGTGCATGGCAGGTAGCAGGAACTCCTGGCCTCCAATGCCGTCCATCTCCTCACGGATGATTCGGGCCACCTTCTGATGTACCCGCCAACCGAGCGGAAGCATCGAGTAATGGCCGGACTGCAATTGGCGGATAAAGCCGCCGCGCACCAGCAGGCGGTGGCTGGCCGCCTCGGCCTCAGCTGGGGCGTCGCGCAGGGTGGGGATGAACAGGGACGACCAGCGCACCGGCCGGCTCCTCTCCGGCTGTTAGGCCGATCGGGGTGACGACACACCCTACCGACGGCCACCGGGTGAGGCGGGTCCCGGTGGGTGAGGGCTCGGGAGCCCGTGCCAGACTCCGCCCATGACTGACACCGTTAGCCCCGTGGCGACGACCGGAACTCTTGACGAGGTCCGCGCTGAACTCGATGCCTGGCTCGCTGAGAACTGGGATCCGGAAATCACCGTCGCGGAGTGGTGGGCCCGGCTGGCCGCCGGTAGTTGGACTTCACCGGCCATGCCGACCGAGGCGGGTGGTCGTGGCTATGGACGTGATCTGACGGCTGCGGTCTCGACCGCTCTAGCAGAGGCCAACGTGGTCGGTCCACCGACAGGGCTGGGCCTGATGCTGGCTGCCCCGACCATCGCAGTGCATGGATCCCCCGAGCAGGTCGATCGTTACGTACCCGAGATCTTCGATGGCTCGGTGGCGTGGTGCCAATTGTTCTCCGAGCCGGGAGCCGGATCTGACCTAGCCGGTCTGCAGTGCAAGGCCATCAGAGATGGAGACGAGTGGATCATCACAGGACAGAAGGTCTGGACTTCCGGGGGGCATCTGGCGCAGAAGGGCATGCTCATCGCCCGGACCGATCCCGAGGCGCCCAAGCACCAAGGCATCACCTACTTCGCCATTGACATGGACCAGCCGGGCATCGAAGTTCGGCCGCTCCGGGAGATGACTGGCCAGGCCCTGTTCAACGAGGTGTTCCTCGACGAGGCCCGGGTGCCCAGTGACGCCGTCATCGGTGGTCCTGGTGTCGGATGGTCGGTGGCCAACACCACGCTGGCCTTCGAGCGGGCCAGCCTCGGCGGTGGCGGAAAGCAGCCGGTGTCGGTAGCTCCCGGATCAAAGGCTGGTCGGCTCCATAACCGGGTGGGTGACTACACCGAACGAGCCAACCGCGGCCCGGAGGGTGAAGGCGGTCGGGGTATGGGCACGTCGGCCATGATCGAGCTGGCCCGGGTGGCCGGCAATGCCGACGATCCGATCGTCCGCCAGGAGATCGTGCAACTGCACATCCTCGGCGAGGTGAACCGGCTCAACATGTTGCGGGCCAAAGCCGGCGGGAGTCGGACTGGTGCCGAGGGCAACATGGCCAAGTTGGCCATGAGCGAGCTGGTCCGTCGGAGCCGCGACGTGGGCAATTTGATCGTCGGTGCAGATGGAATGCTGGCTCCGGCTAGTTGCGCCACCGGTGGGGTTGTCCAGGAGGTGACGGTGTTCAGCCCGGCTCCGGCGATCTATGGCGGTACCGATCAGGTGCAGCGAAACATCATCGGTGAACGGGTGCTCGGCCTTCCCAAGGAGCCGGGTCCGGACAAGGGGACCCCGTTCCGGGAGCTCCTCCAGAACTAGGCGCGTCGGTGGTGTGGTTCTTGGTCAGATAGCCACCGGAAACAGGTGGTCCAGTAGGGCTGACCGGACAATGTCCGGGTCCTCCATCATCGGAGCGTGGCCAGACGTGGCTAGTTCGATGACCGTGGCGTGTCCGAGCGTGTCAACCAGGGGCTGGGCGCTCCGTCGGGGGGTCATCCGATCGAGCCTGCCGAGGACCACCGTGGTGGGGCAGGTCACGTTCGAAGCGGCCTCGAGCGCACCGTCGTAGGCGGCGCACATAGCCAGGTCCAGACCCAGCACTCCACCAGGGGAGGTCTCTATGACAGCCCGGCTGGTGCCGGTCATCGACATGCCTGGGGTGGGGTTGGCGCCGAATTTCTGATCGGTTCCGTGCATCCAGCCCGCCATCAAGTCGGCGGCCAGCGGGTCGTCCGCCTCAGCGGCGGTTTGGAGGTCGGGATGAACGGGCATGGAGGCCCCGAGACCCATCAGGACCAGTGAGGCGATCCGGTCACCAAAGGTGGCGGCGGCCTCCAGCCCGATGAACGACCCCATGGAGTGTCCGACCACGTGCAGCGGGTCGCCCAGAGCGTCGGATACGTCGCCCAGCCAGGCCGCCAGCTCGGCGATCGAACTCAACGCCGGGCCATCGGAGTGGCCGTGACCCGGGAGGTCGACGGCCACGGCGCGGGCTCCGTGATGGGCAAGCCAGCGGGTCTGGTGGGACCACACAGTGCGGTCCATGCCCGCCCCGTGGACCAGCACGACCAGGGGTGCGTCGACTGCATCGGCCCGGTCGATGGTCACCGCGCCAGTCGCCGCATGAACCGACCGCCCAGCCACTTCAAAGCGCATCGGGCCGCTACCCCTTTTGGGAGGCCCGCAGGGCCCGGGATAGGTCGGCACAGATGTCGTCCGGGTCCTCGAGGCCGACAGACAGACGGACGAGTTCTTCCCCGATGCCAGCAGCAGTGAGGTCCTCGGCACTCATCTGCTGGTGGGTGGTCGACCCGGGATGAATTACCAGCGTCTTGGCGTCGCCCACGTTGGCCAGGTGCGACGCCAGTTCGACGGCCTCGATGAAACGGCGTCCCGCCTCGCGTCCACCGTGGACGCCGAAGCTGAGGATCGCCCCCGCCCCCTTCGGATATAGCCGATTCGCCAACTCGTAATCTGGATGAGTGGGGTGGGACGGGTGCCTGATCCACGACACGGCGTCGTGGGCATCCAGCATCTCGACCACCCGGTGGGTGTTGTCGACATGACGAGCCATGCGTACGGGGAGGGTCTCGACGCCCTGCAGCAGGTAGAAGGCGTTGGTTGGACTCATGCATGCGCCAAAGTCGCGTAGGCCCTCGGCTCGGGCGCGCATGGACAACGCCGCGGTGCCGAACTCCTCTGTGAAGGTGATGCCGTGGTACCCGTCGTACGGCTCC
>Ga0206679_10004704_pt1 | contig 10181 bp, 10 predicted proteins | sample M110012015metaG_FD_155464 | JGI IMG/M metagenome (GOLD analysis project Ga0206679, IMG submission 155464) | Ammonia-oxidizing marine archaeal communities from Monterey Bay, California, United States - M1 100m 12015 | ecosystem: Environmental > Aquatic > Marine > Intertidal zone | place: USA... | reverse complement strand
TCCCGAACCCGAGGCTACCGACTGGGACCAGCGTCCGGAGGGATCACAACTCCGGCCAGTGGCGCCTGTTTCGCTTCGCTCGGCGGTCGCGGTCGCCCAGCGCCCAGACGCGGCGCCAGGCGCCGATGTCGGGGCCGGTGAGGTCCGGCGACGTGCCGGCGTGTGCCCGCACCCTGGCTTGCCACCAGTCGGAGGTGGCTTCGTCCGCCAGCACCGCTACCGCAGCTTCCAGGCGGGCGGCGAATGCCCGTGAGTTCTCGTCCTCGCCGGGCTGCAGTGGGTCGCCGAACGTGACCGTGGTGCGCGACGGCTGTGGCAACTTTTTCCCCTTGCGCAGGATCCGTCCCGTGCCCTGCAGGTGGACCGGCACAACCGGGACATTGCACCGGATTGCCAGGTAGGCGGCGCCTCCCCGGAACGGCTGACCCCACCCGTCGGGGCTGCGGCCCCCCTCGGGGAAGATCAGCAGGCTCCATCCGTCGCCGATGAGGTCCGCGGCGAGCGACGCCGACTGGCGCCCGACCTTGGTGCGTTCGATCGGGATGGCGCCAATGCCGAGGGCGGCGATCGAGCCGCCGATCCGGGTGCGGAAGAAGTAGTCGGCGGCGGCCCCGATCACCAGTCGGTGTCGCCACGGCTCGGGCACCGTGGTGAGCATCAGCGGTGTGTCGGCGTGGCTGTGGTGGTTGGCGGCGAAGATCACCGGGCCGTCGAGGCGGTCGAGGCGGTCGAGTCCCTTGACGGCCGGGGAGGCGACAAGTGACATGACCGGTCGCATCACGCCCTCGACCAGCGCCAGGCGGGCCACCCGTGCTGGCTGTGAGCGAGCCCAGTCGGTGTCGAAGTCGGTCCCCGTGTGCCGCACGGGAGGCGGTGGCTCCACGCCGTTCGGCACCGGGGTGGCACGCAGTGGGAAGCTCAGTCGGGCCACCCGGGCTCTGGCCTTCGCCACCTGTAGTCGGACGTGGTTCACGCGCTCACCACGTCCCGTACCGCCACCCTCACGTCACGTCCGCCATCAGGATTGGTGGGTTCTTGAGGTGGGTGATGGTCGGCTGTGGCCCGACCACGTCGGTCGACATCTCGAGGGCATCCTGCAGGGTTGATGCCGGCTGGAATCCCATGCGCCGCACGGCAGCGGTGTCGCCGCCGACGACGATCACCCTCCCGAGGTGTTGCAGGGCGTGCGCCCCCCAGTACCACATGTAGAAGGGGTGGGCTCCGTGGTAGGCGTACGAGGTGCGGTACAGGTGCTTGTACCACTCGTCCTCGGCGAACTGCTTCTCCCACTTCTTCTCGATCTCGGCCGGGTCGGTGGTGTCGGCCAGGACCTGTTCGAAGAAGTCGATGTAGCTGGGGTGGTGGACGGGGTGGAACTCCCACGGCGTCGGGTGCCCCATGATCAGCACGCCACCCTCCCGCACCAGCGGCTTCCCCCGGTACAGGTTGAAGAAGTAGCCCAGCCCCAGGCACATCACGAGGATCGGATTCATGATCGAGTTGACGTTGTAGGGGCAGATGTAGGGGAGCCCCATGGTGAGCACGTCGGTCTGTCCCTCGACGGGCACGAGCTGCTGCTTGTAGACGTTCGCCGTCGTTACTTCGTGGACGGCCTCGACCTCGCCGGCCTGCACCGAGGTGAGTTCATAGGGCGCCAGCCACGACGAGAACACCTTGCGCTTCGCTGCCGAAGGCATGAGCTTGAGGCCCTGCTGCATGGCGAGGAATCCCGCCCGGTCCTTCGGCGACCACTCCCACTCGCGCTTCTGGAGCACCGACATCGGACCCTCGCGGCCGAACGTGTTGTTGTTGACCGTGGTCTCAATCTGGAAGATCTTCACGTCGGCGTCGCGCAGCACCTTGCCCATCCGCCAGTTGGAGGCGTGCAGCGCCGAGTTCTCCCGATCCATGAATGAACGGGAGTTGAGCATGGTGTGGACGTTGTGGTGGTGGCGCAGGCCGGTGTAGCCAGACAGGCCGGTGGCGGTGCTCTTGTGGCCGCCGTCCATGGCCACGAGGTTGATGTTGACGTAGACGACGAGGTCGCTCTCGGCAGCCCGCTTGCTGAACTGCACGTCCTCGCCGTGGGGGGTCTGGCCGAGCACCACCATGCCGTCGGGGTCCTCGGCGTCGTGGTTGTAGAGGCGGCCAGAAGGGGCGAAGGCGTCGTAGACGCGGTCGCCGACGGCATGGCGCAACTCGTCCTCGGTCATCCGCCGGTGGATGGCCAGCGCAGCGATGAGGTGCACGTCGTCGACGCCGGCCTCTGCGGCCAGGTCGAGGACAGCCTCGATGACCCGTTGACGGATGTCGGGCCGGCGCATCGGCGGCAGGGGCAACGAGATGTCGTCGAAGGCGATGGTGAGCTTCATGCCGGAATGCAGCAGTGCCGGGAGGGGTTCGGAGTCGCCCAGCGGGTTGAGGAGTGCGCTGCGGATGGCGCCGTCGGGGTCGGCGAGCCCCTCGAGCGGCTCGGCCGGGTAGATCACCCGGGTGCGATCGGCAGGCAACTTCTCGAGCCGGAATCCCTCGCCGTGGTGGAACAGGACCGGTGGGCTGCTGCGGTCGACGTCGAGGACGAAGCCGGGTCGGGGGGCGAGGTGGCCGTTGCTCACTTGCTCATCTCCATGAGGGTTTCTCGTTCCTTTTCATCGCGCAGGTCGAAGGCCACCTTGACGGCTCCTCGTCGACCGGCGGCTGCGGCGTGTTCGAGTGCATCGCGGTAGCGGTGCAGGGGATAGGTCGCCGACACGAGGCGGCCCAGTTCGGCGGCCCGGACAAGTCCGGCGGCCAGGTCGAAGGTCCGGGCGGTGGAGCCGTCCGGGAGGGTCTCGGTGCCGTAGGTGTAGGCGCCGACCAGTTCGATCTCACGGTGCCACAGCGGCGTCAGTTCGAGGCTCACGGAGGCGGGCATGCCGACGAGCACGATGCGTCCCCGTGGGCGGGTGATCGCCATGGCGTCGGTGAGGCTGGCCGAGGAGCCCACGCAGTCGACGACCACGTCGGTGCCTCCGCTGAGCAGCCCACGCAGGCGACGACCACGTCGGTGCCGCCGCTGAGCCGGTCGACGGCGCCGTCGTCGCCGGCGATGCTGACGGCCCGGCTACCGGTGGCCCGCCGTACCGCACGGCGGATGCCGTCGGGCTCGACGACCAGGTCGGCGCCGAGTTCTGCGGCGAGGCGTCGTTGGCTGGGGTAGCGGGCGGTCGCCACGACGGTCCGAGGCTTGGCGAAGGTGCGGAGGGCGGCGATCGTGAGCAGGCCGAGGGTGCCGGCGCCCAGCACCGTGACGATGGCGCCGTCGGGAACGTCGGCGACGAGGGCGGCGTGGACGGCGCAGGCCGTGGGCTCGACCATCACGGCCGACTCGTCGCTGAACGATCCGTCGACGGGGTGGAGTTGGCTGGGGTGGGCCGAGAAGGCGGTCGCCCATCCACCGCCCGTGTCGTGGCAGGAGCCGGTCTGGATGCCCGGCTCGAGGTCTCCGAACGTCGTGTTCTCGCAGTTTCCGAGTTGGCCGGTGGCGCACGGGTCGCATGTGGGGTCGAGGTTGCGGCTGACGCAGCCCAGGACCGGCTCGAGCACCACCCGGGTGCCGTCGTCGAGGTCGCCCACGACCTCGTGGCCCGGTACGAACGGGAACGAGACGAACGGTTCGAAGTAGCGGGCCGAGCGGCCGTCGATGGTGGCGAGGTCCGATCCACAGATGCCCGACAGGCGGGGTCGGACCCGCACCCAGTCGGGGCCGGGAGCGGTTGGCGGGTCGAGGTCAGCGAGGTGTAGCGGCCCGACGGAGGCGCCACGGCCCGGCGTGAGGCTGCCGGCCAGGCGCGCCGCGGCGAATCGGGGAACGTTGCGGCGGAACTCCAGGGCCTTCATCGGACGGCCGTCCGTGGGGGAGCGATGGGCAGCAGGCGCCGGGTCATGCCGGGCGACTTGCGGAAGTCCTCGACCAGCCAACCGCGCTTGCGGGCGATGGAGGCGAGGCGGGTCTCGGGATTCACGGCGACGGGGAAGCCGACTGCCTCGAGCATCGGGAGGTCGCTGGCCGAGTCGGCGTAGGCGAGTCGGCGTAGGCAATCGACTCGCGAAGATCGCAGCCGTGTTCTTCGGCGAGGTCTACGAGCGCCTGGTAGCGGGCCTCGCCAGTGGGGGGCACGGAGGTGAGCTGCCCGTCGTAGGTGCCGTCCTTGGTGCCGAGCCGGGCACACACCACGTCGTCGAAGAGGGGCCGTAGTGGCTCGACCACGAAGTCGAGGGCGCCGGTGATGAGGACGGTGCGGTGCCCGAGCGCCCGGTGCTCGCGCACCCGTCGGATGGCAGCGGGGAACGACTTGGCGAGGAGCAGTTCGTTGACGTGCTCGAGGGCGTCTTCGGCGATCTGGTCAACCGGGGCGCCGTCATAGCGCCGATAGAAGTGGCGAAGGAAGTCGCTGCGGTCCCGGCGGTCGAGGGCCAGCAGGCGGGGGGCCTCGGCGATGGTCTTCATCACGAAGCGGGCCCGGTCGCGGGTATCGAGGTGGCGGCTCGCCAGCCACGAGTATGAGGCCACGACGTTCGAGGCGATGAGGGTGTTCTCGAGGTCGAAGGCGGCAAGTTGGCGGTCGGGGGAGAGGACCTGGGTGCGCAGCCTTTCGGAGCGACTCTGGCCGCCCCGGGTCGGTGGGCGCGTCGGCGCACGGGCGGCCTTGACCACTGACGGGAGGTGCACCTCAGGCACGTAGCGGTCCCAGTCGATGGTGCGGGGGTCGAAGCAGAATGTGGCCCGGTCGTCGTCGTCGAGTTGGTCCCAAAGGGTGATCAGGCGGTCCAGGCCGTAGACCGCCTCGCATTCCGCATAGGCGCCGTAGAGGTCGACGTAGCCCATGGCCCGGTCGATGAGTTCGCGCCTCTCCTCGAGCCGGGCGGAGGTCATGGCGTGGCGCCCCCGCACGGGGAGCATGTCGAAGGCCTTGTGTGCCCGGTCGAGCATGGAGCCGGCCCGTTCGAGTTGCTGCTTGACCCTTCCCCGGCCGGGGAACGACCACTGGGGCACGGAGATGGGCTGGCCGTGTTCGTCGTAGATGGGGTGTTCGGTGAACCACTCCCGCACCAGGTCGACGAGCTTTCCGTAGCGGAGGGGGTTCTCCGCACCCGAGGCGACCTGGACGATGTCGCCACCAGGGGGTGCGTCTGGGTCGGGGCCGCGGGCGGCGACGGCGCAGATGGCGGCGACGACGAAGTCGACCGGGATGACGTCGACGGTGCCCTCGGGTACGCCCGGGAACTCCTTGAGGAGGCCGCGGGCGTACGAGATGATGACCGGCTCGGCCATTCGGAAGCCGCGGATCCAGCCCGGCACGGGCTCGGCGAAGGACGACTCGATGATTGAGGGGCGCACGATGCTGACGGGAACGTCGCCTGACGATTCGGTCAGGGCGACCTCGCCGAGGGCCTTCGTGTAGGCGTAGGCGTCGGGGAAGCCCAGCGAGGAGGCCCGGGAGCGGCCGGCCTCCGCCATGCGGTCCTCCACCCAGCGGGTGCGGAGCTGTTCGGTCTTGGCGGCCAGGGCGGGGGTGCCGGCGGCGCCGAGTTCCTTGTGGGCGGCCTCTCGGAATTCCGCCAACTTCTCGGGGGAGCGGCTGGCGTTCTCGGTCTCTGCTCGAATGCGTCTGGCGCTGTCGACCTCGGAACGCCAGTCGACGTCGACGAAGAAGGGGCCCTGGTTGACGGGCTCCTCAGGTGCGGCGCCCCGGCGGCTTCCGGCCACGTAGCAGGTCGAGACGGCGACGAGGTGGGGGTCGAGACGGCGACGAGGGGGGGGACGACGCCGAGGCTCTGGAGGGTCTCGACGACGCGGACGGAGCCGAGCAGGTTGATCTCGACGGCCTGGTCGAGTGGCGAGTCGAAGCTGACGACCGCCGCCGAGTGGATGAAGAGGTCGCAGGTGGCGAGGGCGGAGCGGCCCTCTTCGTCGAGGCCGAGGCCGTTGTTGGTGACGTCGCCGGCGACTGCGGTGATTCTCCGGGCGGTCATCTCCTCGAAGGCGTCCTTGCCGAGTTCGGCGCGGAGGCGGTCGAAGGCGTCGTTGTGGAGGATGTCACGGCTGACGCGCCGTTCGGCGCCTCGACGCCCGGGCCGGACGATGAGGACGAGCTCGCAGTCAGGGACGGTGCGGAGGAGTCGTTCGACGAGGGCGGTGCCGAGGAAGCCAGTGCTTCCGGTGATGGCGATGCGGCGTCTGGATAGCGATTCGGCGATCATGGCCCTCTTTCTACCAGATGGTCAGGGTACTTACCAGATGGTCAGGATAAGTAGTAATGTGCAGGCATGCCTGAGGCGACGACGATCCGGGACACGGTGCGCGACACGGTGCGCGGGGTCACCCGGTCCTCGGGCAGGGGCGCAGAGACCCGGGACCGCATTCTCGACGCCGCCCTCTCGTCATTCGGCACGATCGGCTACGACGGCACGTCGCTCGACGACCTGGCCAACGGCCTCGGCATCCGCAAGCAGACGATCCTCTACCACTTCGTCAGCAAGCGGGGCCTGCTCGGTGCAGTCGTGGATCGCAGCGCCGCCGACCTGAACGCCGCCCTGCTCGAGGTGCTCGACGGCGAGGCCACCGACTGGGAACGGGTGGAGGCGCTGGTGCGCTCCGTCTTCCGGGTGGCACTCGAGCAGCCGCTGCTGATGGGCCTTCTGCGCGAGGTGTCGCGACCCGGCTCACCGGCGGCACCCCGACTCAAGGGCGCCATGGGGCCGCTGATGGATCGGGCGCAGGCCTGGATGGAGCGGGAGATGGACGCCGGCAGGATGCGACGTACCGACGCCCAACTGGTGCTGATCAGCGCCTACTCGACGGTGGTGGGCCTGGCGACCGAGATCGAGGTGCTGCGCGCCGCCGGCCTCGAGCCGACGATGCGCACCGTGGCGACCCGTCGCCGCGAACTGCTGCGGTTCCTGCGCGCCTCCCTCGACCCCCAGCGCTGAGGCGGGGCGGGGTTCCTCAGCGGCGGGTGTTGCGGCGGCGGCGGGCGTGGCGTTCGACGGCGAGGTCGACCAGGCGGTCGACGAGTGCCGGGTAGGTCAGGCCCGCCTTCTGCCAGAGCCGTGGATACATCGAGATGGGCGTGAAGCCCGGGATCGTGTTGACCTCGTTGAGCACCGGGCCCCGGCCGTCGTCGGCGAGGAAGAAATCGACCCGGGCCATCCCGGAGCAGCGCAGGGCCAGGAACGCCCGTGCGGCCAGTTCCTGGAACAGGACGACTGTCTCTGGTTCGAGGTCTGGATCGTCGAGCAACTCGGCGGCGTCGGTCTCGTATTTGTCGGCGTAGTCGTAGAAATCGGCGCCGGGACGGATTTCGCCGGGCCCCGATACCTGCGGCACCCGGTCGCCCAACACCGCCAGTTCGATCTCGCGGCCGGTGATCGCCTCCTCGACGATGATCCACTCGTCGTAGGCGGCAGCGGCATTCAGGGCCACCTCGAGGGTGGCGGCATCGGTGGCCTTCGACACCCCGATCGAGGATCCCAGGTTGGCGGGCTTCACGAACACCGTCGGGCCCAGGTCGCTGAGCAGGGAGTCGAGCAGGGCGGCAAGGGTGTCGGTGCCCGGGGCGCCGAGGTCGTCGGCGTGGAGGCCCCGGTAGCGGGCCTGGGGCAGGCCGTGCTGGGCCAGTACTTCCTTGGTGACCAATTTGTCCATCGCCAGCGACGAGCCCAGCACGCCGGCACCCACATAGGGCACGTCGGCCAACTCGAGCAGGCCCTGGACCGTGCCGTCCTCTCCCAGGGGGCCGTGCAGCAGGGGGAACACGACCACGGGTCCGGCGGCTGACAGCTCGGCGAGGCAGGGGAGCGGGTCCCAGGCGGGCCCGGTCGGGTCGAGTGCATCGGGGAGGTCGCCGGCAGCGTGGGCGGCAGCAGCGGCCTCGGCCAGCGACCAGCGACCGTCGGTGTCGATGCCCACCGGGACCACGTCGTAGCGGCCGGCGTCGATGGCTGCCAGCACGTGGCGGGCCGACACGCACGAGACATCGTGTTCGGCGCTGCGTCCACCGAACAGGAGGACGAACGTGCGCCGGTCTGTGGCGTCGGCGGTGGGGGAGGCCATGGGCAGATGGTACGGCCGGTCCGCTTCGGCGGGGTGGCACCTCCGGTGGGTCCCGGGCTGGGAGAATCAATCCATGCGCTTCCGGGCCTCGCAGGTGGCCACCGCCGTGGGCGGCGAACTGGTCGGTGACGACGTCTGGCTCGACGGCGCCACCCAGGACTCACGTACGGTCACGCCGGGCTGCCTGTTCGTTCCGATCGTCGCCGAACGCGACGGCCACGAGTTCATCGCGGCGGCCCTCGATGCTGGTGCCGCCGGCTACCTGACGGACAACGGCACGCTCGGGGGAGGTGCTGCAGCGACGGCGATCCGAGTAGGCGACACGGGCGCTGCACTGCTGGCCCTGGGCTCTGTGGCTCGCAGCTCGCTTGACGGGCCGGTGGTCGGCATCACCGGCTCGGTCGGCAAGACCTCGGTCAAGGACCTGGCCCGGGCGGTGCTCGCCCGGCGGGGGCCGGTACACGCCAGCCACCGTTCGTTCAACAACGAGATCGGCGTGCCGCTGACGCTCCTCGGCTCTCCGGAAACTGCGGCGGTCGTGGTCGAGCTCGGCGCCCGCCATGTCGGCGACATCGCCGCACTCTGCGAGGTGGCCCGACCGGACATCGGCGTGCTGACCACTGTGGCCGTCGCCCATACCGGCGAGTTCGGCTCGCTCGAGGCCGTGGCGCGCACCAAGGGTGAGCTGTTCGATGCCCTGCCTCCCGACGGCTGTGCGGTGCTCAACGCCGATGTGACTGAGGTCGTGGCGCAGGCGTACCGCTCACGCTCCCAGGTCCTCACATTCGGTGACACCGGCGAGGTCCGCGCCCGGGACATCGTGCTCGACGACGACCTGCGGGCTTCGTTCCGCCTGGAGTCGCCATGGGGCCGGACCGTGGTGCGGCTGTCCGTCCACGGGGCGCACATGGTCCCCAACGCCCTGGCTGCTGCGGCCGTGGGCCTGGTGCTCGACATGCCCCTCGCCGACGTGGCGGCAGGCCTCGCCGAGGGAGTCGCCTCACCGTGGCGCATGGAGCTGGGCACGGCGCCGTCGGGCCTGCGGGTGCTCAACGACGCCTACAACGCCAACCCGGCCTCGACGGCAGCGGCGCTCGAATCCCTGGCCGCCCTCCCGGTGGTCGGACGGCGCGTCGCGGTGCTGGGACTGATGGCCGAACTGGGCGATCGGGCTGCCGACGAACACCTGGCCATCGCACAGCGGGTCGCCGACCTCGGCCTCGAGTTGGTGGCCGTCGGCACGGACCTCTACGGCGTCGAGTCGCTGGCGGACCTCGACGCCGCATACGGCGCACTCGACCTCGCAGTCGATGACGCCGTGCTGGTCAAGGGCAGCCGGGCCGCGCAGTCGATGACGCCGTGCTGGTCAAGGGCAGCCGGGCGGCCGGCCTCGAGGTGCTCGCCGAGTTACTGCTCGAGGGCTGATTCGGGCGACCGCTGCTCAGCGGGGGTCGAAGGGGAGTTCGGTTGGCGCCAGCGGGGTGTTCGACTGGTTCCAGGCCGCCAACTGCTCGGCGTCGCACACCCGGCAGAGGTGCACGACCTGCATCGACTGGATCGACAGTTGCGTGCCCCGCGACTTGTCGACGATCGAGCGCAGGGCGGTCCGTACGTCCTCGGATCCGCAGGTGGGGCAGCGGGGAGTGAGGTCCCGGTCCCACACCAGTCCGCAGGCGCCGCACGTGACGGTGATGGCCTCGTTGCCCGGGTCACCCCGCCGGTCGCCTGTCAGGTCCTCGTCCTCCCCGCAGCCCGGGCAATCGATCACGCTCACCGGCCCCACGGTAGCGACGGTCCTCTTCCTGTCGTGGTCCTAGGGTGATCGGGTGCCGTCCGGCCCCGACCACTACCGCACCCTCGGCGTGTCGAAGGACGCCTTGGCCGGCGAGATCCGTGCCGCCCATCGGGCCCTGGCCCGGCGCCACCACCCTGACCTGGTGGCGGACCCGGCCGACCGGGATCGGGCCGAGCGTCGCATGGCGACCATCAATGGGGCGTGGCACGTGCTCGGTGATCCGGTGCGTCGGGCCGAGTACGACGAGTTGCGCCGCCCGCCTGTTCCGCGACCACAGTCGGCACCGGAGTA
>Ga0206679_10004703_pt1 | contig 10182 bp, 10 predicted proteins | sample M110012015metaG_FD_155464 | JGI IMG/M metagenome (GOLD analysis project Ga0206679, IMG submission 155464) | Ammonia-oxidizing marine archaeal communities from Monterey Bay, California, United States - M1 100m 12015 | ecosystem: Environmental > Aquatic > Marine > Intertidal zone | place: USA... | reverse complement strand
TGGCCCACATCCTGGCGCATATGAAAGAAGTATTGGCCAAAAGGAAACTGCTGAGCTTGCTGTTATGGTTGACACTTTCAAACCTCTAATGATCACTAAACAAGCTCAGGATATAGAATTAAAAAATTATTATAAATCGTGGATTCATTGATCCAATTAAAATAAATACAATGGGAGATATAAAAGATTTAAAGAATTTACAAAACACCAGATATGGCATAAAAAAGATATTTGACGATGCTGATGATTTTCTTCCCTTAAATGGAACTGATTATGTTGAGCTATATGTTGGAAATGCAAAGCAAAGTGCGCATTTTTACAAAACTGCTTTTGGTTTTCAATCTGAAGCTTATGCTGGGCTAGAAACAGGAGTTACAGACCGTGTTTCATATGTGCTTAAGCAAGATAAAATACGATTAATTCTTACAACTCCCCTTGAAAAAGGAGGTGCTATTAATCAGCATATTGATGAACATGGAGATGGTGTAAAAGTAGTTGCCCTTTGGGTAGACGATGCTACTAAATCTTGGGAAGAAACAACAAAAAGAGGGGCTAAATCCTATATGGAACCCACTAAAGAGGAAGATGAAAACGGATATGTTATTAAGTCTGGGATACATACTTACGGAGAAACAGTTCATGTTTTTATTGAAAGAAAAAATTACAATGGTATTTTCCTGCCTGGCTTTAAAAAATGGGAGTCCCACTACAATCCTTCTACTGTAGGGCTAAAATACATTGACCACATGGTTGGAAATGTAGACTGGGGGCAAATGAATAAATGGTGTGAATTTTATGCTAAAATCATGGGGTTTGCCCAAATAATTTCATTTGACGACAATGATATATCAACTGAATTTACTGCTTTAATGAGTAAAGTGATGAGTAACGGAAATGGAAGAATTAAATTTCCAATTAATGAGCCGGCAGAAGGAAAGAAAAAATCACAGATCGAAGAATACATTGACTTTTACAATGGTGCAGGAGTACAGCATATTGCGGTTGCTACGGATAACATTGAAGAAACAGTTTCTGTTATGAGAGATAGGGGTGTTGATTTTCTTCATGTGCCAGACAATTATTATGATGACCTACTAGAAAGAGTTGGTGAAATTGATGAAGATATAGAGGTGTTAAAAAAACATAAAATATTGGTTGACAGAGATGATGAGGGCTACCTTCTTCAGTTATTCACCAAGCCAGTGGTTGATAGACCTACTATGTTCTTTGAAATTATTCAAAGAAAAGGAGCTCAATCTTTTGGAAAAGGAAACTTTAAAGCATTATTTGAAGCAATGGAGCGAGAGCAGGAAAATAGAGGAACACTTTAAAATTTATTTTGGAAAAAATTATAGACGATATAAAAGCTAAGTTAGAAAGATTAGGGCAGAACCCTGAATCTCATTTCGAAGGAATGCTCTATAGTAAACCCATGAATTATTGGGATTATATACAAACAGATGTTCTTCTAAACCTACAAAGTCAAAGAAGTACACTTCCAGATGAAATGATTTTCATCATGTACCATCAAATTAATGAGCTATTATTTAAAATGATCCTCTGGGAAATTGAACAAATTTCTTTCAAAAAAAATCTAACTGCTCCTTTTTTCTCCACTCGATTAGGTAGAATAACTAGGTATTTTGATATGCTATCTAGCTCATTTAAAATAATGGGTGAAGGAATGGAAGTTGAGCAATATATGAAATTCAGAAACACTCTTACTCCTGCTAGCGGATTTCAAAGCGCTCAATATAGAATGATTGAATTTTCTAGTACAGAACTGATTAACCTAATTGATTTCAGGTTCAGACATACTATAAATAGAAATACTCCATTTAAGCATGCTTTTGAGCACCTATACTGGCAAGCAGCAGGGAAAGATCATAAAACAGGAGAAAAATCTCTTCTTATTACACTATTTGAAGAAAAATACATGGATACTTTTATAAGATTCATGAAGGATTACAACACACGTAATCTTTGGACCACTTTTAAAAACCTTCCTGTAAATGAAAAAGAAAACATCGACTTAATTAATTCTATGAGACATTATGACCATACTGTAAATGTACTTTGGGTAATGGAACATTTTAATGCTGCTAGAAAATATCTTGAGAGCGGAAAAGAATCTGCTGAAGCAACTGGCGGGAGCGATTGGAAAAAATACATGCACCCACAATATCAGAAAAGAGTGTTTTTCCCTGATTTATGGTCTAAAGATGAATTAGAAACTTGGGGAGTGAAAAACCTTGAAAATCACAAAATACTCACTAACTTAGACGAGATTAAAATCAATTAACATGGAAGACCCAAAAAAGCTAGAAGAATTCCAGGAAAAAATTGATGCTGACATCAAAATAGAACCTAAAGATTGGATGCCAGAAAAATACAGACAATCTCTAGTAAGGCAGATCTCTCAGCATGCACATTCAGAAGTTATTGGAATGCAGCCAGAAGGGAATTGGCTAACAAGAGCTCCAAGCTTAAGAGCAAAAAAAATATTAATGGCTAAAATCCAGGACGAAGCTGGTCATGGTCTTTATCTATATTGTGCTGCAGAAACATTGGGTGTAAGTAGAGATCAATTTTTAAATTGGCTCCATGAAGGAATTGCTAAATATTCAAGTGTTTTCAATTATCCTACTTTAACATGGGCTGACATTGGTGCTATTGGATGGTTAGTAGATGGTGCAGCAATTGTCAACCAAGTATCTTTACAAGGAACTTCATATGGCCCTTACTCAAGAGCAATGGTAAGGATCTGCAAGGAAGAAAGCTTTCATCAGAGACAAGGTTATGAAATAGTGGTAACCCTGGCGCAGGGAACAAAAGAACAAAAACAAATGGTTCAGGATGCCTTAAATAGGTGGTGGTGGCCGTCAATTATGATGTTTGGCCCTCACGATGCTGAAAGTGCTCATTCTAATCAATCATTAAAGTGGAGGATCAAGCGAGAGTCCAACGATGAGCTAAGGCAACGCTATATTGACAAAACGATTCATCAAGGAGAACACCTTGGGCTTACATTTCCTGATTCTAATTTAAAATGGAATAAGAAAACCAATCATTATGACTTTAGCCCCATTGATTGGGATGAATTCTGGAATGTGGTAAAAGGGAATGGACCAGGAAACAGAATGCGTCTTGTCCATCATAAAAAAGCGCATGATGATGGCGCTTGGGTGAGAGAGGCAGCTTTGGCTTATGAAAAAAAACAAAATAAAAATTCATTAATCGCATAATATGAGTACTGACAACCAAGGTATACTATGGGAGGTATTTGTTCAGCCAAAATCTGGCAAACCTCATAAACATGTTGGAAGCTTACATGCCTATGATAAAGAAATGGCTATGAAAGCAGCACGTGATCTATATACTAGAAGACAAGAGGGTTGTGGGATATGGATTGTCAAAGCAGAGGATGTTATTTCTAGCCAATCAACAGATTCAGAAGCATTCTTTGACCCTGCAGATGATAAGATCTATAGACACCCTACTTTCTACAAAATTCCTGATGGAGTCAAACACATCTAACCACCCATGAATACAGATTTACACACTTACTGTTTACGATTAGGAGATAACGGATTAATACTAAGTCATCGTATTGCTGAGTATTGTAGCAAAGGTCCACATTTAGAAGAAGATCTTGCTATTACTAATGTAGGGCTAGACTTATTAGGTCAGGCAGAATCTTTTTTAAAATATGCAGCCGATATTAAAGGTGGAGGTCTTACTGAAGATGACCTTGCCTTTAGAAGAAAAGAACATGAATATTTATGTATTCATTTAACGGAGATTCCAAATATTGATTATGCTTATATTTTAGCCAGGCAATTTTTAATGGATGTCTATCATTTTTATTTATATAAAAAGTTAGTTACAACAGAAGACCCAATTATATCTGGAATTGCTGCTAAAGCAATAAAAGAAGTCACCTATCATTTACAAAGAAGCACTGGTTGGGTGATCAGACTTGGTCATGGCACAGATGAAAGTGGTCAAAGAATTCAGGAAGCATTTAACAATATATGGATGTATACTGACGAATTATTTGAAACTGATGATATAGAAAAAAATCTAGAAAAAAAGAATTTAGGGGTTACTAGCTCCTCCTTAAAAAAAGACTGGGAAGGAAAAGTCAAAGAAGTTTTCATCTCAGCTGGTTTATCAATACCTTCAATTACTAAACACTCTCTTGGTTATGGGAAATATGGTATTCACACTGAATATCTAGGTTATTTATTAGCCGAAATGCAGCACCTGAATTTGCTATATCCAGATGCAAAATGGTAAACTTATTTTTCTTGTTTCTTAACTAGCTGTTTGAGCTTCAAATACCTCATAAAAACTCCCATACTAGATAGAGAACAAATTATCAATCCTGTAACTCCATCTAATATCCCTAATCTTATTATATAGTCTCTGGAAAATCTAAATGCCGGTTTAATCATGAAATGATATAAATTGGGGCGCTGTCCTTTATCAAAATGGTCTTTTGCACTCCAAGAAGAATATCTATCCCATTTCTCCAAATAATGTGCAACATCCTTGAATGTAAAATGAATTAATTTTTCATTTAAATATCCTATACTTCCGTTACATATAATCTCAGCATGGACATTCTTATCCTCATATTTACATTTATCCCTTTGAAAAAGGCGAATTACTTTATCTCCTTGCCAGCCAGAAAATCTTACTTTTTTACCCATAAAATGATTTTGCCTCTTGATCCAGTAGGCCTCTTTTTGATGAGATTTTTGCAGTGTTTTTTGTATCTCCACTCTTAATTTATCAGAAACCCTTTCGTCTGCATCAATTAATAAGATCCATTGATTTTTCGCCTGAGGAATAGCCCAATTTTTTTGAGAGGCAGAATATTGATATTCTCTCTGAATTACCTTCACACCTTTAGCTTTTGCCAACTCTATTGTTCGGTCAGTACTAAATGAATCTACCACTATCACCTCATCAGCCCAAGCAACTGAATCTATGGCTTCAACAATATTGTGCTCTTCATTGTATGTTGGAATTAATGCCGATATTTTTTGCATCTTAAAACAAAAGTGTTGAACAAAGGTATCATTTTATAATTTTGTCAAAAAAATAAACTCTAAGATATTGAGAATGAAAATTAGTGGATTTACATTTATAAAAAATGCCGAAAAGCTTTATATCCCTGCAAAGGAATCTATTCTTTCTATCCTTTCTATCTGTGATGAATTTATAATTGCAATTGGTGACAATGATGTTGATGACAATACAATAGAAATTATTGAATCAATTAATTCAACAAAAATTAAAATAATACATACAAAATGGAATACTAACGCATTCCCTAAAAACACCATTTTTGCAAAACAAACTGAAATAGCAAAAGAACATTGCACAGGAGACTGGTTGTTTTATCTTCAGTGCGATGAAGCGATTCATGAAAATGACCTACCAACCATTCAAAAAGCATGTTCTGAATATCTTAATGATAATAAAGTAGAAGGTTTTTTATTTAAATACTTTCATTTCTGGGGTGATTATCAGCATTATCACAATAGCCACACCTGGTATAAAAAAGAAATTAGAATTATTAGAAATCTTCCAACTATACATTCCTGGAAAGATGCTCAATCATTTAGAAGATTCTCAAAATGGAACAATGGAACCTATGAAGATTTCATGAATATGAATGATGGTTCTAAACTAAATGTTATTGAGCTAAACGCATATGTTTTTCATTATGGATATGTGCGACCTCCAGAGCTAATGTCAACTAAAAGAAAATCAAGTTCAACCTCCTACCATGGTAAAAATGCTGATAAAATTCTTTCTAAGATCGATAATGAATATGACTATGGCCCTTTACAAAAACTATCCTTATTTAAAGGCTCTCATCCCGCATCAATGAAAAATTGGATCGAAAAGTTCAATTGGTCTTCCAGATTACAATATACTGGCAATAAAAAAACTACCAGAGCTCCTCATAAACATGAAAAAACTAAATACCGTATATTAACTTTTATAGAGAATACGTTTTTAAATGGAAATGTAATTGGTGGGTTTAAGAATTACAACATTATTAAAAAAAAACATGAAATATAATCTAAGTGAAATTCTAGATGTAATCAAGAATAGAAGAACAATCTATCCAGAAAATTATTCATCAAGAGTGGTTCAAAAAGACATCATTGAAAAATTATTGAATAGTGCAATTTGGGCCCCAACACATGGCAAAACACAACCCTGGAGATTTCATGTTTTCATGGAAGGCGGGAGAACAACTTTAAGTAATAAACTTGGAAGCATCTATGCTGATCTTTATAAAAAAGACACCTACAATGAACTTAAACATAAAAAGTTAATGAATCGCCCTTTACTTTCTTCTGCTATAATTGCAGTATCTATGTCTAGAGATCCTTCTGGAAAAATACCAGAAATTGAAGAAGTTGAAGCGGTTGCGTGTGCTATGCAAAATATGTTACTATCTGCTACAGCATATGGCCTAGGAACATTCTGGTCTTCACCTAAAATTATTTACACTAAAGAGATGAATGCTTTTTTAGAATTAGAAGAAAATGATAAATGTTTAGGGTTGTTATATATTGGTTACCCTTCAGATGAATGGCCATCCGGTCAACGAAAACCAATAGAATATGTAACTAAATGGATTAATCAATAATAATGGCGCTAGACGACATGAATGATGGCCTCTTACAGGTTACTAATCATAGGGATCATCCCACAAATAAAGCATATAAAGTATTTTTTTTTAGAAAAAAAGAAGAAGCTGATTATTTTGAAAAATTAATCCTTGAAAAAAACATAAAATATGAAAAAGGTAGTGAAGACACAGAAAAAGGTCCTCTTTACCTATTTGGAATTAGAAAAACAGATCTTAGAACTGTTATAAAGTTAAATTACATAGCCATTGGAAAATACAGGAGTCCGATATTCCCTAATTCATCGGTAAAATATATTCTTATTGGATTTCTAATTGTAACTGCACTATTTATTATTATATCTTATTATAACAGCACCTATTCATAACAAAGATGGTTATCTTTCGTTTATAAATTATATATCCTAATAGTTGTTCAAATTAACTTCCATAGCTTTTTTAGTAATTCTTACTTTCCAAAATTCTATTCATTCTCAAATTGGAGTAAATACTGTTGGAATTCAACTAAAACCTATTATTCCTATTAATTATTTTGGGGCTGGACCTATTCAATTAAGCAATGAATTTGCAACTTTAGATCTATCTTCAAAATTAGGATACTCATTTGGAATGGTAGTTCGACATGGTTTTACAAAATCAATCTCAATTGAATCGGGTATTAATTACACCCGAAGGAACTATAATATTTTTGGCGCTTCTAGTTATGAATATGCAAATGATCAGGCAGATTTCGGCTTTATAAGCTATGAATTACCTGTTCAAGGACTTATTTATATCAGAATAGGTGAATTCGTTTACATGAATGCATCCATAGGACTGGGAATCAACTTTTATGCTTCTGATGTAGCAAGTAAAGGAGAAAACAACTATATAGATCATTATTCAGAAAGAGCTAGGTGGATTAATGCTTCCTTTTTATCTAACCTTGGTCTTGAATTACGGACAAAAGAAAAGGGCTATTTCTATGTAGGGGCTTCATTAAACACTCCCTTTAATGAAATCACTGCAACTAGATTAAACTATTATTACGAAGATAATTTAAGCACGAAATTTGACCCGGTTTTTTTAAATGGAAATTACATCACCCTTGATCTTAGGTATTTTTTTAATCCTCGTATTGAAAACAACAAAAATTGATTATGCCTTTTTAGCTACCTCAACATCTTCGTAGGCTTCTACAACATCACCCACCTTTATGTCATTGAACTTATCTATGTTCAAACCACATTCATATCCGTGCTGAACTTCCTTAACGTCATCCTTAAACCTTTTCAATGACCCTAATTCTCCTGTGTAAATAACAATCCCATCTCTTATTACACGAACATTGTTATTTCTATTCATTTTACCTTCAGTAACATAACATCCAGCAATTGTTCCTACTTTTGTAATCTTAAATACATCACGAATTTCAGCTGTTCCCACAATCTCTTCTTTAAATTCTGGAGATAGCATTCCCTCCATTGCTTCCTTAATTTCTTCAATTGCTTTGTAGATAATAGAATATAATCGGATATCAATTTCTTCTTTTTCAGCTAACTTTCTTGCACCTAAAGAAGGTCTTACTTGGAAACCAATTACAATTGCATCAGAAGCAGAAGCAAGAAGGATATCAGATTCTGTAATCTGACCAACTGCCTTGTGAATCACATTGATCTGAATAGATTCGTGAGATAACTTTAATAGAGAATCGGATAATGCTTCTATAGATCCATCGACATCACCTTTTACAATAATGTTCAGCTCTTGGAAATCACCCAATGCAATTCTTCTTCCTATCTCATCTAAAGTAATATGTTTAGTAGTCCTAAGACCTTGTTCTCTTTGTAATTGTTGTCTTTTAGATGCTATCTGCTTAATCTCTTTCTCGTCTTTCATTACATTAAATGTATCTCCAGCACTTGCAGCACCATTCATTCCTAAAATAGAAACTGGTTTAGAAGGTCCTGCTTCATCTACTTTTCTTCCATACTCATCATGCATCGCCTTTATCTTACCATATTCTTTACCTGCTAAAATAGAATCACCAATTTTAAGATTTCCGTATTGAACAAGAAGAGTAGTTACATAGCCTCTACCTTTATCTAATGAAGCCTCAATAACAGTACCTACTCCATTAACTGTTGGGTCAGCTTTTAATTCCAACAACTCTGCTTCAAGAGATACTTTTTCTAATAATTCTTCTATTCCATCTCCAGATTTTGCAGATATTTCCTGACTTTGAAACTTACCTCCCCAGTCCTCGACAAGAATATTCATTGCAGATAATTCTTCTTTGATCTTTTCTGGATTAGCATTTGGTCTATCACATTTATTAATTGCGAATACCATTGGTACCCCAGCAGCCTGAGCATGATTGATCGCTTCTTTTGTCTGTGGCATCACTTTATCATCAGCTGCAACAATAATAATCGCAACATCCGTTACCTGTGCTCCCCTAGCTCTCATGGCTGTAAATGCTTCATGACCAGGAGTATCTAAAAAAGTAATTTGTTTATTATTGTGAGATACAGAATATGCACCAATATGTTGAGTTATTCCTCCGGCTTCACCAGCAGTAACTTCTGCACTTCTAATATAATCCAATAATGAAGTTTTACCATGATCAACATGTCCCATAACAGTAACGATAGGTGGTCTTGGATCCATTTTTTCAGGATCTTGTTCATCTTCAATAACAAGGTCTGTTACATCAGTACTAATAAATTCAACCTCAAATCCGTATTCCTCAGCAACCATTGTCAATGTTTCAGCATCTAAACGCTGATTTATTGAAGCAAAGATCCCTATTGACATTAAAGTACCTATTACTTCGGTGGGGGAATGATCCATCATTGTTGCTAGTTCAGAAACAGTAACAAATTCCGTTAGTTTTAATATATTTTTATCCTGTTCTGCTTTAATGCTCTCCTCTTCCATCTTTTCAGAAACAGCCTGTCTTTTTTCTCTTCTTAATTTAGAAGATTTTGACTTCCCTTTATTACTTAATCTAGCTAATGTCTCCCTAATCTCTTTTTGGATTTCCTCTTCTGAAACCTCTGCTTTATCATCCCCTTTCTTTGCTTTCCTGTGCTCTTGGATCGCTTTTTTACCAGCTTTTTCTACGTTAACTTTCTTAATTCTTTTACGCTTCCTTCTTGATTTATCTTGTTCTTCTTTCTTCTTTTTAGATTCAGATTTATCTTTTTCTTTTGGGAGTTCAATCTTACCTAAAACTGTTGGACCTGATAATTTTTTCGCTTCCGCTTTTATTGTGTCGATTTGTTTTTCTGGCTCCTTAGAAGGTTCTTTTTCTACTTTAGGTTCCTCTTTTGCTTTAGGTTCCTCTTTTACTTCTGGCTCCTCTTTTACTTCTGGCTCCTCTTTTACTTTCTCTTTCTTTTTTTCAACATCAATTTTCCCAACAACAGATGGTCCTGTGAGCTTTACAGCCTCAGCTTTTATAACTTCAGTTTCTTTTGATTTTTCTTCCTTGACTGTTACTTCCTTGGCATCTGAACCACTCA